>ERZ791659.106-NODE-106-length-68046-cov-4.09675_pt1 | contig 68046 bp, 62 predicted proteins | sample MGYA00510053_ERZ791659 | MGnify/ENA primary metagenome ERZ791659 (study PRJEB30046, sample SAMN00715192) | human gut metagenome | study: EMG produced TPA metagenomics assembly of the A metagenome-wide association study of gut microbiota in type 2... | reverse complement strand
TGAACGATCTTATGATCGCCCATCAAACGTCTGGCTGCCGCAACCGGCAAGTCACTGGCGCCAACATGTACACCCTCTGCATCAACCGCAAGTGCTACATCCACACGATCGTCAATCAATAACGGCACATTGAACTTCTGCGTGAGCGCATGCACCTTGATAGCAAGCTCCATATATTCTCTGGTCGTCTTTTCTTTTTCACGAAGCTGCAGCATCGTTGCTCCTCCGATCAATGCCTGCTCGACCCGGTACAAAAACTCCTCTTCCGTAAATCCGGTACTGTCCGTAATAAAATATAAACTCGGATCAAAATTTCTCATTATCCTCCACCTTTCCATCTTTTAATAGGGACACTTCTGACAAGGTTTCCCCTTATTTACATAGCAACTAACCGATATAAAGATAATCGTTCAAGACCGGCTGCAATCCCTCTTCCGCGATATCCTGATACATCTTATCCAGACTGCGGCTGTCGTTGATCTCAAACTGCTCATCGCCCTGTGGTTCTTCATTTTCTTTGCCATTGTACTTACTGTCGTGATCCCCGATTCCGGTAGAAACCCCTGCTGATACTTTCGTTGCCGCTATTTTTACAATGCCATCACGAAAAGAGGCGCTCTCACGTGAGGATACCGTAATGCCCACAAATGGCAGAAAAATGCGATAAGCACATATGATCTGACAAAGCTGCTTTTCGTGAACATCCAACGGATTGATCTTGTCATTGTTAATGATCGGTCTTAGTCTCGGACAGGAAAGAGACATTTCCGCATGCGGATACTTTCTCTGTAAATAATATACATGAAGTGCGCTGGCAAGTGCGTCTTTACGAAAATCGGACAAACCAAGCAACGCCGAAAATGCCACGCCTCTCATTCCTCCCCGCAGTGCTCGCTCCTGTGCATCAAAGCGATAAGGCCACACGCGCTTGTGTCCCATCAAATGCAGCGTTTCGTACTTGTCCGTGTCATAGGTTTCCTGAAATACCGTTACATAGTCTGCGCCACACTCATGCAAATAACGATATTCATCGGTATTGACCGGATAGATTTCAAGTCCAACCATCCGAAAATATTTTCTCGCTAATTTACAGGCTTCTCCAATATATTCTACCGAACTTTGCCCTCTGCTCTCGCCGGTCAGGATCAAAATTTCTTCCATGCCGGAATCCGCAATAACTTTCATTTCCTTTTCGATCTGCTCCATCGTCAGCTTCATGCGGTTGATGTGATTATAGCAATTAAAGCCACAATACACGCAGTAATTTTCACAATAATTGGCAATATACAACGGTGTAAAAAGATACACCGTGTTGCCGAAATGTTTACTCGTTTCTCTTCGTGCACGCTCCGCCATCTGCTCCAAAAAGAGTTCTGCTGCCGGGGAGATCAACGCCTTAAAATCCTCGATCGTACATGTCTCATGCTCTAATGCCGCCCGCACATCTTTTGCCGTATAACGATCTGCCTCATACTGTTTCATCTGAGTCATCACCTTACCACAGACGTCTGACTCAATGATCTCCATTCCCGGTAAATATTCCATATGATCTTTTCTGGAAGAAGGATCTGTCTCAAGACGGTGCTTTACCGCAAGAGCCTCCGGGGAAAGATACTCAGAATCTACTAAAAATTGATTTTCCATTTTATATTCCTTTCCTATATAGGATTATGGTGTCAATAGTCCCTTTCTATGATAGAGCTATTCAAACTTTTTGACACCTTAATCTGTATCGCCTTAGTCGCGCAAAAATCCGGTCAACGGATCGGAAGCAGATGCACCACGCGTCAATACCCTTCCAATTCCCGCCAGATATGCTTTTCTTCCGGCCTCGATCGCTGCCTTGAACGCAGATGCCATCATTGGCAGATCTCCTGCGGTTGCAAGTGCTGTATTTGCCATGATCGCCGCTGCACCCATTTCCATTGCTTCACACGCCTGCGATGGTTTTCCAATACCGGCATCTACAATGATCGGAAGGTCAATCTCATCGATCAATATCTGAATAAACTCCTTCGTTGCCAATCCTTTGTTGGAGCCAATCGGTGAAGCCAACGGCATCACGCAAGATGCACCGGCGTTCACAAGATCCCTAGCCGTATTGAGATCCGGATACATATATGGCATAACCACAAATCCCTCTTTCGCAAGAATTTCTGTTGCACAGATCGTTTCCTGATTGTCCGGCAATAAATACTTCGAGTCGCGCATGATCTCTACTTTAACAAAATCGCCACAGCCCAGTTCACGCGCCAAACGTGCAATACGAATGGCTTCCTCAGCCGTTCTGGCGCCACTGGTATTCGGCAATAACGTTATCCCTTCCGGAATGTAATCCAAAATATTTTCCTGCTCTTTCGTATTGGCACGACGCACTGCAAGCGTAATGATCTCCGCTCCGGCGTCTTTTACTGCCGCCTCGATCAACTTCATGGAATATTTTCCAGAACCTAAAATAAAACGAGAGTTGAACTCGTGTCCACCAATTACTAATTTGTCATTTTTCATGATAATCTCCATTTCTGTTGTATGTGTCATTTATTTGGCTGCTTCTTTCCGTTGTGAAACCAGCGTCTGTTTTTAGCCGGCTGCTTCTTCCCGTTGTGAAACCAGCGTCTGTTTTTGGCTGGCTGCTTCTTTCCGTTGTGAAACCAGCGTCTGTTTTTGGCCGGCTGCTTCTTTCCGTTGTGTCGTCAGCCTTTTAGTTTGCTGTCTACTGCTCCTTTGCGAGGATGCGTAGGATCGTATGTGCCTGATGTGCCGCACAGATCATCACTCTGGACGCCACTAATCCAACGCCGTCCGCAACATCACTGCATCCATCACCGCACAAATAAAAATGCTCCGTCAATTTCCGCGTCCGGATCATATTAGGATTCCCAAATCCCGCCATACCGGAGCCCGCCACAATATACTTTTGTGGAAACTGCTCCAACACGAGGTTCGTAAGCATTGCCTTCGCTTCCGGATTGTCAAACGCTTCACATACAATGTCCGCCTCCTGCAAAAGAGCAACCGCATTTTCCGTTGTAATGCGCACAGTATGTATCTCCGTATCAATATAAGGATTGATCTCCCGCAGATTCTGTACCATCGCCTCTGTCTTGGGCATTCCGATCTGCGTGATCTTGTACTGCTGACGGTGAAGATTCGTAATATCCACGCAGTCAAAATCCATCAAGATCAATTTACCAATGCCGGCACGCGCCAATGCGGTCGCTATGTTCGAGCCAAGTCCGCCCAATCCACAAACAGCAACTGTTGCAGCCGAAAATGCTTTCTGCCGTTCCTCTCCATGGCGCATCGTGAGCGCCGCCATCCATTCTTCCTTTGTGGGGATAGCAGAACTTTGTTCCCTGTTCATCGACATTTCATCAACCACCTCCTACAAAGCTGACAACTTCTATGCTGTCTTCATCCTGCAAAACCACATCATCATATTGCGATTTAAAAACAATTTCTCCATTGCGCTCTACCGCAATTCGCTTTGGATCATACTCTGTTGTTGTCAGATATTCAGAAATTGTCTTTCCTGCAAGATCTAACAACTCACCATTTACTTTTACCATGCTTCTCCTCCTCTGTTGGTAATGGATCCTAGTGCCAAAATCCACTGACACTTTAATCCAATAATGAAAACAAGAAGTTACCTATAAAGTAAAAAAACAGGAGACATCTGATGCCTCCTGCAAAAAATCTTCTTATCATGACTTCCTACGGCGGCATTATCCGCATCAGGTTAAAGGGTCGAAGTTTGAGCACTTCCTCTCAGCCTGCTTTATTCAAGCTCCCCTGTTTTTATTATATTATGACCTTCGTATGCAAGATCAAGCACCGTCATCCTCTGACAGGCACAATGCATATCGAACGACCTCAGTTATCATTATACACAAAAAAGAAATCAACGCAACGCTAAATGAGAATATCTTTCAAAAATTTACTCTTTCTATACTCGCTGTTTTATTAGAGGACGTATCCGTGATCGGAAACGTCAACGCTCCCGCCAGAAATCCAACTATCAATATAATAATAACCGCCCATTTGGGAAATGCAGCGCCCTTATCCCGAATATGATCGCCAACCAGCGGATTGATCATTATCGCTGTGATCAAATAAATAATACCACTCACAATACCTGCATTTGCAAATCCTGCAATAGCGAAAAGCAGCACGAATACAGACAGAAACCAAAAAATAATATTGTAGATCAATGTGGCAACCGAACTGAGCGTACTCAGATAACCTGCATTATCCACTCTCTGCTCTATGTGCGCGTTTCTTTCAGCTCGTTCTGCTTCGCTTTTGGTCTGCCAAACTGCCTTCTGCTCCGCTTGTATCCCTTTTAATGCATCCTCATACGCTGCACTTTGTGACATTCTTTGTGCATCTGTATTATTTAAATACTGCAAATACTGCTCATCCGACATTCCCCGCTGCTCTGGAGTGCGGTACATAGCCGGAATATCATATGTTGGTCTGTCGTTGATGGCGATCTGGAGCTCTGACTGCTTGGCCGCGATCTGCGCTTCGATCTCTTTCACAGACTGTTCCTCCTCCGGCTGCAAAAAGTGCGATGGAACAGGCATCTTAGCCAATTTGCCAAGCTGCGCAATAATACTCTGTGCTTCATTTCTGGCATTTACAAATGCAGCACTCGTTTGGTCTACTTGATTCGAGAGCAATACCACCTCTGACATAAAACCATCAATATTGACCATAACGCCCAGATGAGTACAGGTAGGTATCTGATCAGACACCGTAGTCCCGATGGTCTTTCCATCCATTTCGCCAAGCCCAACAGCCCCAACTGCTGCTCCAAGCGGTCCAAATAGCATGCCTCCGGCTACAGCGCCTCCTAAAGAGGCATGTTTCTTTGATTTGGTTTTGGAACTCTCCCGGGTGACAACACGGCAACCGGTCATCATGTTCATTTCCGCACCCCGAATGCTCGAAAATAAGACCGTTGTATTATTGATCTGTATTTTTCCTTCTGTCCGATTGACCCCGATTGCTCCGCCAGCCAGGCTTTCCCATCTGTCATTGGCAATACGCGTAATTTCGCGAGTTCTCTTTTTAGACAGTGCATCTCTCTCATGTTCAATCTTCTTGATCCGCTTATTATAGGCATTGTCACTATTCTTGTGAATTTTAGCAATCACTTTGCTTCGATATTTCGGATCGTTCACAAACTTATATAATTCCTTTTCCTCATTCGCCATTGTCCTGTCCTCCATTAAAAAATCAAACTCATTTTCTATTCTGATAGGTTTGTTCTTTTTTTAATCGTAGTTTCAACATCTGTGATCCGTGCTGCAACTTTTTTCACTTCCATTCGTCTCCACGCTTCTAAGCAAGCTAGAAATTCATCTGTTCCTTCTGCCTCTATTTTGTCAAGCACACGCAAAACAACCTGTCTGTTTACTTCTTTTAATTCGAAAATGACACGAGCATGTTTTTCTTTTACATCCAAACAAAATCTTTGGTAAAGTTCTTCCGCAAATGTTTCCTTTTCTATCTCCCATCCTTGTTCGGAAAACACCAATAAAGGAAGTCGATAATCATACTTAATCCTGAGGTAATCTTTCTCAATCATCCAATCAACACATTTGCTAATATCATTTAGTTTTAGGTTATGATAATATCCATACGCCGGGCATTCATTCAGTTTGTATTCCAATATCTTTTTATCCTTGGAACCTTTTAATAGTTTGGCAAGCATGTTTCTCCCACCGGTAAAAATCAGTTCATCTGCACCTCTTAAAATCATCCGAATATCTTCCGGTGGCAAATCCTTAATTTCTCCTGCATCAAGAACAACCGGCACTCTGCGTATTTTTTTGCTCATTTGTTATCCTCTTGTCCTTCCTCAAGTAATAATCTGACTTGTTTAATTTGGTAAACACTGTTTCCCCAATTTAAAACACATAATATGTATGCAATCTCATGTTATCTCCTTTTCACTTCCTTGGAAACTTCTTTAATGCTTTCAAGATATGCTTTTTCGACTGGCGTCAAAGTAATCTCCTGATATTTTCTGTATTCTGACTTTGCTTTCTCCAATGCCAGTTTATGACTTACAGAACCAGCTCCATTTAAAAGTTTTCTATTTCCGGATGACAACACGCTATCCAACTGCTTAACATAATCATCCATATACATTGGCTTATGCTCAATTGCATTAATTTCAGCCAGATCAAAATAACCAGAAACAAGATTGTTTAATACTTTGAGTTCATTTTCTTCAAGATAATTCTTTGCAATTCCTATATCCTTTAATGCCGGTAACTCTCCGGCAAATGAAGTAAGCCCCATAAATGGCTTTTCTGCATCTGCCCGCTGATATATAACCTCTGCCACAGTATGACCATGTGCTGCATAGTGAAGTTTATTTTGAACAATTTTAAAGAATCTAACAGACTCTTCGCTATGAGGATTGTAATCTACACTCGTAGCATACAAATCAAGAACCTGACGATACAAGACCTTTTCTGAAGATCTTATATCCCTGATTCTGTCAAGTAACTCTTTCCAGTAATTTCCTCCTCCATTTCCTTTCAAACGCTCGTCATCTATCGTAAATCCCTTAATCATATATTCTTTTAACCGCTTTGTTGCCCACTGCCTGAATCTTGTTGCAATCACTGATTTAATACGGTATCCAAGAGATATTATCATATCAAGATTATAATGAGGAATCTGCCTTGTCACCTCACGATTTCCTTCTTTTCGAACCTGTCGGAAATTCCGACAGGTTGAAATTTCGTCTAATTCACCCTCCTCATAAATATGCTTAATATGTTCTACTACATTTGTTCGAGAAGTTTGGAATAATTCTGACATCTGCTGTTGTGTCAGCCATACTGTATCATCTTCTATTTTAACTTCTATATTTGTCTGCCCATCATCAGTCTGATATATAAGTATTTCCCCATATTCATCGGTTCCAATTTTATCTGCCATAAGCACTTCTCCAATCCATTACTTCTTAGTTATGAACTGTGAACTCATGTGTTCACTATTGCCCCAACTAAATCTTATCATCATCCAAACCTCTGTTCAACCAAAACTTTTTCCAAGATTCAAATCCGGATAACCAAATTAATCAACAAAATACTTAAGCAATGTCCACATCTTACACATGAGCAGACATACTAACCTGCTGTATCTCAATCAACTTTTGATCATAAGTATTCTGTAAATTCTGCCAAACTTCTACACTCGTTCCAAGCATTACAGAAAGCTTCTTTGCTAAGTCATTTGAAATATTAGCCTGCCCATTGATCAACTTACTTAATGTCTTTGCTGTTGTTCCCATCCTTGTGGCAAACTCATTCTGACTTATTTCCATATCATCAATAATATCTGCAATATAATAGCCAGGGTGAAATGCCACTATATCTTTGTATTCCTTCACATTACTCATAATGGTTCGACACCTCCGTCACCTTCACATTTTTAATCATTTTACACTGAGCTAAAGTAACACTACTCCTTCTTCACATTCTCTTCCAGTTCCAACCGCAATAATCATTTGAAGATTATAATGCTTTATATCGCGAGTCACCTGACGTGAACCTTCAGTTTGAACTATTCGGAAATTCCGGATAGTTGCATCCTCCTCTAAGATTCTAAGTCGAATAATCAACTATGTTTTTATTTTAACACTTGCTGTATGGTATTTGCAGTCCTAATTGTAAGATTGCCAACAATGCCTGCATTTGCCGTTTTGTTCCACCTATTGCATTTTTGAGCGCAGTCCCGTCAAATCATCTTATGTCGGTGTTCCCACTTCAATCAAATTCCCATCAAGATCATAAAAACGAATGACTTTCTGTCCCCAACTATGTGTCGTCAAAGGATTGACATACTCGGTTTCCGGATATAGGCGTTCCAATTTGTCCACAAAACTTTCTATCTCTGCCTCCTCAAAATAAAGCTCACTATGATTATTTCTTGGCAGAACATCCCCCTGCAAAAAATCTTTCCAACATTCCTCTTCCTGAAGCACAAGCCCCTCGGAAAGAATCATATTTCCACCATTATCCAAAAGCATCTCTAAACCAAATAAGTCATGGTAATACCTCTTGGATTGTTCTATATCTTTAACAACAATAAGCACATTTCGTAACTTCATTTTAATCTCCATTCTGCAAACGATCTGCGTCCAAGCTCCACGAGCAAACTCCAATCCATTGTTTACTTAAAATTTTTAAGATCATTATACGCGAAATCTTACCTTTTTTCCATAAAATAATGTTTCTATGTATGAGTGTCCCTGCCTAAAAGTTCTGCATTTTTCGCAGCAACACTTCCAAATATCTTTTTACTTTGTACTTTTTTCAATTTTAGTAGTGTCTTTTTCAATAAATTCGATTATACTATTGTACATGGTGCAGTTCTCTTTTGCTTTTTTTCGTCGCTTATAATTTTATACAAAGGAACTGCCCTTTTCAATTCCTTATTGTTATGCATACAGATGCTGTTTTCCTTTATGCTGACCGATGACACCTCCAGCTTGAAGGTATGGAAACACTGCGGCAAGGCATTTGCCGCCTCAAGATCAAACATAGAGTTCTGCTCACCCCAATGCAAGAATCAGTACAATATATAAGAGCAGGGCGAAGAAAAATGATACACCAATACAGGAGGACTGATTATATGAGAAATTCAAGCATAATTATGTACACAACCGAAGATGGCTTAACCAAGATAGAAACTACCTTTGATGAAGATACTGTATGGCTGTCCATAAACCAGATGGCAGAGTTGTTTCAACGAGATCGCAGTGTTATCGGAAAACATATACGTAACATTTTCAAAGAGGGGGAATTAGAGAAAAATTCAGTGTGGGCAAAATTTGCCTACACTGCCGCAGATGGCAAAAAATATAATGTAGATTACTATAACCTTGACGTCATTATCTCCGTCGGCTACCGTGTAAAATCCCATCGTGGTACACAGTTCCGTATCTGGGCTATGGGAATCTTAAAAGAATACATGAAAAAGGGATTTGCATTAGACGATGACAGATTAAAGCGTTTGGGCGGTGGCAATTACTTTGATGAATTGCTTGCCCGTATCAGAGACATCCGCTCTTCAGAAAAAGTATTTTGGAGAAAAGTTCTGGAAATCTATGCTACCAGCATTGATTATGATCCCCATGCAGAAAGCTCTGTCCTGTTCTTCAAACAGGTACAAAACAAAATGCACTGGGCTGCCCACAAGCATACCGCTGCAGAAGTAATCTATGAGCGTGCCGATGCAGAAAAAGAAAATATGGGGCTTACCTCGTGGGAACATAACGAAATTCGTCGTTCTGATGTAGAAGTAGCAAAGAACTATCTCACAGAACAGGAGCTTGACGCTCTCAATAAGATTGTCACCGCCTATCTTGATATTGCTGAGGTACACGCCCTTAACAAAGAACCAATGTATATGAAAGACTGGCTGGAAACCATTGACAATTATCTGAAAATGACCCGACGTGATATTCTTACCAGCAGCGGTCATATCAGTCACAAGCAGGCTATCGAAAAAGCTCATGCGGAATATGATAAATATAAGAATCGTCTGGATGATACTCTCTCTCCAGTTGAAAAGGATTTTATTGAAAGTATCGGTATGTTAGAACAAATTACTGACAGCTCAAAAAAGTAGCATTTTTTGTTCTATATTCTGAATGTATATTTTTGCTTTCAGAATGTAGGACATCAAATCAAAAAATGATATTTAGGGGATAATTAAATTTAATACAGCAAAAAAGACAGCCTCTCAGCTGCCCTCTCTATTGCACATACACCACACGCCTCGGGAGTTTGATAGTTAAATGGAAATAATCCGACTGAATAATCCGGCTTCCATGTCCCGCCTGTCTGGGAATCGGAAACCGCAAATCCGTTTTTTAGGAAACCGTCATTCCGGCGGTGGAAACCGCTGTCATATTTCCTTTAGAATGTATGCATACATCTTTTGATGTAAATACATTGTAAGCGCTCCATAGTGGGTACACCCACATAAGCAACCGTCCTTTTAAAACAGTAATCAGCATATATAGTCCTTACTCTGTAAATACATGAAGATTATATCTGCTCTTACTGTTAAGATTTGCGGTCAAAAAAATTGACCGCAAATTTTCTACATCGTCATCCGTAAGTTCAAACATAAAATCTTCATCAAATTTCTCAATATTATTTTTTACTTGCTGATTAAATGCTTTTGTAGTATAACCATATATTTCAGAAAGATCGGCATCTAAGATTACTCTTTGTCCTCGAATTTCATAAATTCTTTCTTTCAAATATTCTTCTGGAATATCAATCACAGTGATTTCTTCTTTCTTTTTATCTTCTGCCATAGAACTCCTCCATGAGCGAATATAAAAAAGCAAAGCCAGCGCTTTGCTTTACAAGCGGCATAACACCACACTATGAGCAATTTCCTATTCCATAAAAAAACACCTGCGTTACCGCAAGTGTTTTTCCACCAGAATACATCTGGTTATCTCTGTATTAGTATATTACCATGAATGAAAAAATATTACAATAGTATCCAGAAAATTTTCCAAATTTTTAATATTTATCAAACTTATGATGCATTATTTTTGTTTTGGGAAGATTTTTCAATGTCTCAAGATCCGCCAAATTTTTTATTCCCATCTTACCTCTAACGTTGTCAAATGCATTAGTTGAAACCTCAGACTGTAATTTTAACGACATCTTTTGCAGTTCTCCCATCATATCCTTAAAATCTTTATTAGTCAAACAACGGCACAAATCTCTCCAACACATTTGCACTTGCCCACTCATCAGCAGGGACATCTATAATTTCTGCAGCTGAAATCAACAACCATTCATCATCATTCATTCGTGCGAAACTAAATACCCACTGTCCCGGATAAAAATTACGCTGTTTTCCATACCAGCCCCAATAAGAACAATCGGAACAAGTGCCAGACATCTTTTCAGCCTCACTGTGTTTGAGCCATCTGTCAAGAAACGGTTGCCCACCACTACCGGCCTGCATATTAAATTCAATTTTACTGTTTTGAATCTCTTCTTTCGTGAGATTCAAAACAGTATTCAATAGCAAATCCATAGTCGTACCTCTCTGCTAAACAGCATATTATATACTTCCATCATCATTCTATGAAATCTTAGTTATTATATTTACCCCTTCCGCTCCAACAAACACGCAGTTTCTACATGCGATGAAAATTACTTCTTATACTAAATAGCGAAATCGTCATCTTTTGCGAAAAGGTTTATACCCCTCTTATGGGGATAGCCTTTACCCCCACTTCTGTATCACTTATCTGTGATTCTGTTCTTTAAATCCATATCATTCATCCAGTCTTGAAAAACTGAATAATTTTTTACCTCTTCTCCAGCAGCCTTTATTCTATCCTCTGCTTTCTTTTGTTGTGCTACACTCATAGCTTCAGATGCTTTCTTTGCTGTTTCCATGATATGTATTAACTCATTTCCAAAAACACTCTGTATCTGCTGATCTTTCGCTTCAATACGCCCCACGCCATTCAAAATCTCTGTATTATTCCATACTTCTCTTTGCCCTTTATGATAAAGAGTAACAAGTATTACTCCCATCATATTTGTTAAAGTACCATAGGTCTTTTCATCTTCGTAACAAAAAGTGTAACTACCTATCCCTCTATGAAAAGTCGCATGCGGTTTCAAATCTGCAAAATTGCTCGCACCAACAGATAATTCTTTTATGTCATCAAAAAAGAAAATGTGATTTTCTATTTTCCCTAAATCATTACGTTTTTCTCGCAGGAATTCATTCATTATTTTTTCAGATTCAATCAAACATTCCAACGCATCTATACCAACCACTGAATTCTCAACAAAATCTAAAATATCCAAATAAAGACTTCTCCAATTAACAGAAGTTATAAAGTAAGCCAAATTCTCATCGTAGTCAAAAATAGTTTTCTCCTTTTTTAAATAAGGATGAAATATTTTGTTAGCAAACCAAGTTTCTTTTTCACTAAATAAATCCTCGCAATCTCCACACAACATGTACAACTTCTCGCTATCCTGTATGGTTTTGTTAGGGTTCTCTGTACTCCGAATATTACCTATTGCTGTTTTCTTTAATGTCCTTACAGCCATCTTGGGCACTGTATGGCTCAATTCCAATTCTGCTTCATTTCCACACAATGCACATTTTGTTAAGTTATACATTTAAATCACCTCTAAGCATACTCGCACATTTATCATACCATATCCAACATCTTTCACTATCATAGAAGATTAAGTAAAAGCCAACCAGAAATTGTGACTCCTATTAGTATCCTTTCTTAGTAGCACGTCATCAGTTAGCCTTTATCAATGTTTCTTCATTAAATATTCAGTAGCAAAACACTTCTTTTGAATTCTTATTAATTATATCAGATATGTCGAATCCAATTACATCCGATATCCTCGACATGGTTCTTTTGAGTTCCTTTTCTATTTCATCTATGTGTTGAACTTTGAGTGCAAATGGTGCGTCCGTCTCTAACAACACATGATCAATTGGTATAGCTTTTATCACTTCCATTCCCGATTTTGTTTTCAACATTCCCGGATTTATTGAAAAGTAGCATCCCAATTCAATCGCTTTTTCTAATTGTGGCATAGAACCTGTAAACCAATGAAATATATATTTATTACTCTTTTGTCTTTTGTATGTTCTTAAAATTTCAATTACCGTACTTGTCGATTTAAGTGAATGAATAGAAATCACTTTTTCTCTGTATTGTTCACATAACTTAACAATCTCACTAAAAATATTTATTTGTAATTCTTTGGTCTGAATATATCCTTTACTAAAATCCAATCCCACCTCACCAATATAATGGCTTTTTTCAATGAGAGATTTAAATAACTGCATATCATCATAGCCACTAGATACTAATTGCGGATGCATCCCTAAACCAACATGAATATTTCTAGCATTCTTGCAAAATTGTATTTCTCTACTATATGCCTTCGGTGTAGTTCCAACCGCAAATAAATTCATATCAGAATTCTGTATTTCATTTATAAACTCTAGCATATTATCCATTAAATCTAAATGACAATGTGCATCATAAATCATTATTCTCATCCTCTTGTGCTAAATTATCCTGTATAAAAGCATCTACTTCTAATAATCCTCGTATATATGTATCAGCTAATTTTCTCAAATACTCATCATCCTGCGGTAATGGACCTGGCTTATGTATATAAAATAAAGCACGATTTCTATCCTGTTTTATTTTATCTATTGCATACTGGAAAGAGCGCAATTGAATTCCCATTCCTTCTGCATTTTTATTCTGCATTTCATAAATAGACGTTTCGGTATACACTGTTCCATCATCCCCAAACGCTTTATGCATTGCAGCTCTTCTAATTAAACAAGGAACACAATAACCACAATGTTGTTGACTGAGTTGTTTCCATCTTGCTTTTCCTGGTGAAGAACATGAGAATGATAATTTCATCGTCTCATAAAGAACATCCTTGTTTTTACATTCCCCTGCCATTTCTCCCTTTGTTTTATTCCAATAAGGATTTTTTACTGATAAATTTAACCCTAATCCCACTAATAATTCATTCCACAAAGAAAGATAAAATGGATGCGTTGTCCTTGTACTAAATGAACCTACTCTTGTTTCATCCAATGGTACATTCAAAGCAATCAGACCATTTTCCGGAACTAACAGTTCATTGATATTATCCATGCCAGTCATTGCAAAAAGGGCATAACCGATAAATAGGAATGATCTACTCCTTGTATTGTTATCATTACCACCTGCCGGAATATAATCACGTGGAAACACCATCCACAAATCTAACCATGTATGTAAAACATCTGGATATAACAAGTCAAATTTATTCACAATATTTTTTTGAGCATTTTTAGTAAGTCCTTCTCCAGCATGACTTATTAACAAGGTATTTTTCTTATTCTCCATCAAATTAATGGTACTTATAAGACTATCCATTCCACCAGAGAATAATGATACTTCATCATATTTATTTGATTTTTCTCTTACTTCCCCCAAATTATTAAACTGCCATGCTCTACTCGACAACGTAATTTTCCATAAATCTCCTGTAAGAAATTTTAACATACGTTCAACCGTATGAATCTGTGAGTCCCATATCTCTACATTTGATACCGGTATTTCTAGTTCAATTTCTCTCGTCCAAGAGTCCTGTCCATGCACCACTCTCTCAATTCGCGTATCAGCCATATAAACCATTGTTGCAAGCGACATGATATCAAATCCAATTTCAGAGGGATACACATTTTCTTCATATAATTTTTTCTTAATGTGGCTTAATCCATAGTTTAGTTCGCCATTAGAAAGCATAGGGACATCAACAATAACTGTGCCATCCATTTTCTGCGAATCTATATTTTCAATATCATAATTTGCTCTTAATTTATATCGACTCATTCATTTTCACCTGCACTTTCCATAATTTCAAACGCTGCCTTATACACCCGGTCCACTATTCTTAAAGAATCACCTTGTCGAATATTTCCAGCCTTGATATCTAAATTGATAACAGCATCCGATACAGAACCCTTAACAAAATCCTTCATTTGAACAATTAATCTGTCTGATATAGCTCGTTCTTGCGGCAACAATATAATCTTGTTACCAATATCATTCGTGATTCTATTAAATATCGCATTTGCCATGGTGCGTTCCACAATCACCATAATCTGCTCTGAAGTCAAATCCTCAAATTTAATTGTAGCTATTTCTGGTGATTCTTCGATTGCTGAAATATAAGCCGACCTCGCAATGCCTTCATCTTGTGGTCCCCCATCTGGACAGATAAAGTCTGTAATAGCTATAAATGCGTCACTAGCTGTCTTATGTGAGAGATTCTCTATAGAAAGATACTGTTCAACAGCCCTTGCACCACCTGAAGCAAATACACCTGCAACATTTAATAATCTTGCAGAACTGCTTCTAGCAGCTCCCATTCTCTGTGTCGCATTTGAACTACCACCCAAAGAATTTCTTATGTAATTAGAGACACTTTTACGGCCTAAACTGCTATCCCGTCCTCCTGAATTTATATACCTCGTGAACTCTCCTCGTGGTGTTCTAAAGCGATCCGCATCACCCACTGGTGGAATTTGACTACCATCGGGACCAAGTCCATTTTCATTTTGTGGATTTACATCTGGTTGCTCTAACCATGACGGTACCAAAGGTGTTCCACCCTTTTGTCCTCCATTATGTGTTGATGTTCCCATTTATTAATTACCTCACATCTTCTTTAAAGCTGCTTTAACAATTGCCGTCCCACTGCTTTTCAATTTATCAAAATATTGATTTACTCCTTTTCTTTCATCACAATCTTTTGGAATTGCTTTATCCCAGCCATGTATAATCCACACTCCAACCTTATCTACAGGAATAGCATCTATAAAATCAACTAAACTTTTACGGAGTTCCGGCTTATTCTGTACCAATACAATCAAACCATCAATCCCTTTTGGTTTCATATCAAATTGCCCTTTTTCCATAATTTTTTGAGCAACAATTCCGAACACTTGATCTGATTCTTGATTTGTCAAATTTTTCAAATCTTCAACACGACCTACAATAATCATTTCATCTCTAAAAAGTAGCTCAACTATTTCTGATAGATCATTTTTAGAAGTTTTACCTGAAAAATAATCCATTTTTTCTTTACATGCATAATAATACGGTCTTAAGTCCTTATCTGTAATTTCTGGTTCTGTAGTAATCCACTTCCAAATCTTGTTTAAATCATACCAATGCTCTTTTGCTTCTACTTTCTTATCTTCGACCATAGTTTTTATATCAGCTAGTATTTCAGGAACTTCATCCCATTTTCCTTCAGAATCCAAATGATTAGGTAATGCCTTATAAAAATCTGGTTCATAGTATTCTGCCAACATCATCTTTGCCAAAATCGCAAGTTCCAGTTCGTCTCCAAAGCCACGATTCTTAGCAATCTCATAACGTAACAAGAGCATATTTACAAACCTTTTTATCTTTCTAGGATTTCCATCTGTATTTTGTGCTAATAAATGGCATATTTGAGTGGCAATTAATACTTCCTTCGATGACTTTTCATAATCATTTCCAAGAATTTCTTTCACGTCATCAACCGTAAGACTTTCTACATTCCAAGGCTTTCTGATTCTAGATAATCCCTCTTCTCTCAGCTTTTTATAGTTTTCATTTTCATCTGGCAAAACAGAACCCACCATAAGAAGCATTATGTATATACACGCTTCTACCTCACCTAATGCTGGAATTCTAAACGGAACTTGAATCAACTTTTCCAAATACTTATTTGCAAAGGCCTCACCTGCATTAAACTTATTTTCATCTGTTGCATCGGGAAAATGTTTTTTAACCGCATAGCGAATCATTCCCTCGTCTGCTGCAATTACAAATGCTGTTTTTTCCGTAAACATAAACAGTCTTACAGCCTCTAACGTATTAATCGCCACATCAGGTAAACATCTGTCAAGATCATCAATTAAAACAATAAGTTTCTCAATAGCTGCATCTTCTAGCAGTTCGGCAAAATTTTCCTGAAACTCTGAAAATTCTTTATTACTTGATATGTCCTCTGTGATTTTTGCGTCACTTAAATAACCTCCAATAGATTCAATTGCTCCAGCAATTCCCTCTTCTGTAGTTACGGTTGATTTTAAAATATCCATTGTTGAAGATAATAACGTAAGCGGTGCTGTACCTGTCGCAATTCCTAAAGCGGTTTTACCCGCAGTCTTAGCAACAGTCATCCAATTTATATTTTCCCACAGTTTTTTTAATATTTCCCCAGACTTAACGCCAAGTTTCTCTTTCTTCTCAAGCTCTGAAATAATAGAACTCATCAAAGCTACTTTTGAGTCTTCAAATCCCTGATGTTTCCAACCGTTAAATCGGATACAAGAATACTTCTTTCCTGACACTGAAGAAGCCAGTTTCACTTCATTTTCTACCATTTCAAGAATGCTGGATTTACCAGCACCCCAGTCCCCATGAATACCGATAGAAATCGGTTGTTCTTTACTATCCTTAATAAGAGAAACTATTGTCTTTGCTATTGCTTCATTATTAAGTAAATCAACTTTGGTTTCATTATCAGATAAAATCATATCTTCAACCCCTTCATTAATTTCAATTCATATCCTCACTAACAACTGTAGCAAGTAACGGTTTGTATAATTATATATATTAAAAATACTCAACACCTTAATTTCTACATTATTTTACCATATTCCCATTTATTTTACCATATTCAAAAGAACAAATATACCAATAAATCCATTATTTTTTTATCTTTATCTTTAAGATATGTTGGACGTAGACTTCTAAAATATCCTTCAAGAATTCGACCACTGTTTTTATCATTTCTAGCTGGAAGCTGTTTAATACAATATACTCTTTCATTATGAGCGCAAGAATTTCTAACTTTTCTCAGCCAATGTAGGCTTCCTATTAATAATTTCACATTATAATAGCCTTTATCATCTTTTAAATCATATAATTTGCAAAGTGCATGTGTTACACCATTTTTACTATTGCTAAGCACATCAATAAATGTAGAAAAATTGACTACCTTAATCATAATCCAGGTTGGTATTGTTTCATGATTATTCATATAAAATCTTACATATTCCGATCTACTTCTGTTCAGTTCACTGTAAGCTGATGAAATTGCATTCATCTTATTTTGTAGTTTACTATCGTCAGAATATGCTTTTGCGTCATACCAAGGAGTCTTTCCATTATCATTACATTGATCAAATTTATATCCAGTTAGCGTACGGACTTCTTCTTCAATCTGAGTAATATATTTTAACAAAAGCATCCTAAGGTCATCATCAAATTTTTTAAGTGCATAAAGAGCCTTTAAAGAAGTATTGGCAATGTATATGTGATTCCCATTATTATCCTTTCCACAAATAAAAGGTTCTTTATAACCATTTACTAAATTGAAATAGCCCATTCTAACTAATGTTGTCTTATCTTTGGTATTTCCACAATCAATTTTCTTTTTATCTCGTAACTTCTTCATCTGTTGATTGTAAGTTAAAAACTCTTTATCTGCTGCCATGCAACCACCTTCCCTCTTTTAACTATTTGATATCTCAGTAGAATCCTTAAAATTCATCATCCTACCAGTTACTGGTATTCTTTCAATTGATTCAACCTTTGACCTAAAATATATTTTCGCTCTGAAAGTTTCTAAACTTTCTTCTATATCATCAAATTCTTTCTGGAAAATGCCCACATAATCAAAATCATCTTCAGACTTTTTTTCCTCTGTAAACAAGACTTTGCTCACTTCAATTGCCTTGTTCATGCAAACAGCAAAATTCCCCTTATTATCTTTATAAAGATTGAAATGATAAGTCTCTTCCAATAATTTTTGTTTTATAGTTCTTATCTTATTGAATATTTCATTATAAGCTTTAAGTCGTATATTTTTATTTGAAAAAATAAAATTCAAATTACTATACGCACTGTCTAATTCATATAAACTAATCTTTGACAATTCTATATAATTGTCAATAACTTCATTTACGGTCTTTTCATAGTTTTCCATTTTTGAAATATAATTTTGATTTAACTTATTTCCTATATCATGGTTTTCTGTAAATAACATAGGCTCATTTTCTTCCATCCACTGAGTATATTTTTCTTGATACACATGTGACTCTTCCGAGCCAAATATATCAACTACTCCTGGAGCTGATTTTTTAGCACGTTTATTATAATAATTTTCTGCAATGCAACCAATCACAATCTCCTCCGGTTCATCAAAATAAATATATTTCGCTTTTCGGAATTGAGCAAGTACACGTTTCGCCTCAATCCAAAATTGTTCCATGGCTTTTTTACGTTCTGAGAAATATTCTACTAACGACATAATAAGCCCAAGTAAAGCACTACCAAATATTGCTAACGCTATATCATATCCAATATTTCCATCTGAAAAACAACATTTAAATACGGTCATTAAAACAACTGCTATTATCGTACAAATTAAGGTAACTATAGTAACCCATTTTTTTGCGTTCAATTTATTCCACCCTCCATTTCTATTCCACACACATCAATCAAATACCTAAGCATTTCATTCCCGTGCTTCTTATTTTATAAAAGTATTAAACACCATGAAAACTTTCTCCTTTCTCCGGATTATATAAACATGTCATCATTCCAAACAAGTTTTACCAAATCAACAAGAACAGCAATTCTCTCAGTAATCTCATTCTTACCAAATGATGCATAAGCTTTAAATCCAAGAGAATTGTCAGCAATAAATTTCATGAATTTAGGGTTATTCTGGTACGCTAATTCACCAAGTGATTCCGTGTAGATATTGCCTTCGTTAGAGCAATACTTCTTAAGCTTATAATCATATTTTCTTAGTCTGATTTCGGATACTTGTCAATCCAATACTTATTATTTTTTTATAAACAAATATAGCCGTCAAGAAGAAATTCTCCTTAACGACTATATAAACTATGATTCAATCTTGTTCATCGCTTTCCTAAACTGGAAATAAAACAAAATTGCAGTAAAGGTTACTGCTATGAAATCTGCTACCGGCTCTGCAAGGTAAACACCCATGGTTTTGTCTGAAACCATATGTGGCATAATATAAATCAATGGTAACAGCAGAATAAATTTTCTTGTAACTGCCACAATGATAGAACTTGCCGCATTGCCAAGAGCTGTAAAGGTCATTTGGCATGCAATCTGAATACCAAATAAAAACATGACTGCCATATAGATACGCAGAGCTTTTGATGCAAACTCGATCATCGCTGTCTCCGGAGTAAAAATACTTACAAAGAATTGTGGCAAAAGCATTACCGCCAGCCAAAGTGTGACAGAATAAATCAGACATGTAGTTAATAAAACACGAAAAGTCTTTTTTACACGTTCCGTATTGTTTGCTCCATAATTATAGCTTGTAATTGGCTGCGCTCCCTGTGCAATTCCCTGTAAAGGAAGCATTGCAAACTGCATGACACTGGTAAGAATCGTCATTGCACCTACCGCAATATCTCCGCCATATTTCAGCAGGGAAGAATTGAAGCATACGGATATAACGCTCTCACTCGCCTGCATAATAAATGCTGCGGTTCCAAGTGCTATGCATGGGAACACAACTTTGGGCTTTATATTCAAATTCTTACGTTTCAGTCTAAGTATTGATTTCTTACTGCACAAAAATGCCACAACGACGATACATGAAACTGCCTGCGAAATAACAGTTGCCAAAGCAGCACCACGAACACCCATATTTAATCCAAAAATCATAATCGGATCAAGCACAATGTTTAGAATTGCTCCGATAGCAACGGATACCATGGATATCCTTGTAAACCCTTCAGCAGTTACAAATGCATTCATGCCCAAGGTCAACTGCACAAATAACGTTCCATAAGCATAAATATTCAGATATGAAGCAGCATACGAAATGGTGTTCTCACTGGCTCCAAAAGCTAACAGCAAATTTTCTCCAAACAGTAAAAGTACCACTGTCAGAATGATTGAAACAATTACCTGTAAAAGAAAACATCCACCAAGCGTTTGCTCTGCACTGTCCATATCTCCTTTTCCCATCGAAATAGAAGCACGTGGCGCACCTCCTGAACTTACAAGTCCTGCAAATGCCGACACAATCATAATAATAGGCATGGTCACACCGACACCCGTCAGAGCAAGACTGCCTGCATCCGGTATATGACCGATAAAGATTCTATCAACAATGTTATACAACATATTGATCAACTGTGCTATCACCGTAGGAATTGCCAACTTAAAAAGCAGTTTTCCAACGGGCTGCGTACCTAAAAAATCCTTGCTATTTTCCACGATAAACATCTCCTAATCATTCAAATATTCTTTGATATTTCTGTTTACTTGCTCTGTAAACCTATATAGGGCTTCTATTTCTTCTTTTGAAAATCCCGCGAATACTATTTCACAAAATTTGCCTTGCGCCACACGCCCATCCGCAATTATATCTCTTGCTTTGTCAGCCACACTTAAGTGAATGGTTCTGTGATTTCCTTCCCTATGTTCACCTAACACCAATCCTCTTTCCTGTAAGGAACGAATGGAAACAGATACATGGGATTTAGCAAGATGACGATATCTAACAATTTGAGTAGCTGTATCATACTGGGGATTATTTGCTAAAAACATAAGAACTGTAAACTCCATATAGGTCAATTCGTATTTTTCACAAACAGGAGATACCATATTTTCATACAATTCTTCTACATCAACACAATGTGCAAAATAATTTTTCACAAACACATCTTCTTTCATTTTGAACTGTTCGTTTTTGAACATTAGTAGTTTACTCTAATCTTCATTTTTTGTCAAGTCATAGCTGATGGTCCAAATTTTTCTCTCAATTTGCTTGATTACTTCTTTAAAGACTTCATCACCTTGTCCTGTTGGGTCTGGTAAACTCCAGTTATCATCAAATGCTCTGCCAATATACGGACATCCTACATCACATCCCATTGAAATCGCAATATCGGGTGTCGGAATTCTATCATAAGTTTTACTAAACTGTTTCTCTTCCATATCAATCCCATATAGTTCTTTCATCAGTCTGACCGCATCCTGATTTATCTGTGGCTTCGTTTCTGTACCACAGGAGTAACATTCAAAATCATTACCTCTCAAATGATTCCCTAATGCCTCAGCTATTTGACTTCGACATGAGTTATGAACACAAATAAAAGCAATTTTCTTCTTTTCCATTAGCCTCTGACCTCTTTAAGAATTTTTACAACCTCATCTTTCTTTAATACCTTTCCAAAGGAAACAACTTTTCCGTCTATCACTAAAGCAGGAGTTGTCATTACTCCATAGGAGGCAATTTCTCCCCAGTCTTTGATATGTTCAATAGTTGTATCCATACCTAACTCGGTTAATGCTTCTACTGTCGCAGCTTCAAGTTGATTACACTTTGCACAACCACCACCAAGAACCTTTACTCCCATACCTGTTTTCTTTTCTTCTGCCTTTTCCATTGTGTCAGGCGTGCAGGTTCCGCCACAGCAACATAACGACTTTGTTTCTTCTTTCTTTTTTCCTAATCCAAATAATGCCATAATCAGTTATCCTCCTTTATATCAAAAAATTTTGTAATCCGTTAAATACATAACCAACCACTATAATTCCGATTGCACAGATAGCAATAAAAATTCCAAGAAGTTTTGGTTTAATTGCTTTTCTTAGCATAATCAGAGATGGGAGGCTCAATGTGGTTACCGCCATCATAAAAGATAAAATAGTTCCAAGTTGGGCACCTTTTGCAAGCAGAGCCTCTGCAATCGGTATTGTTCCGAAAATGTCAGCATACATTGGGATTCCGATTAAAGTTGCCAATATTACACCAAAAGGATTATTACTTCCAAGAATACTTTCCACCCATACTTCCGGAATCCAATTATGAATCAATGCACCAATACCCACACCTACCAGAATGTAAGGAAATACTTTTTTAAATGTAGATACTACTTGGTCTTTGGCATATTCCAGTCTTTCCTTTTGTGTTAATGTTGGAGAATCAATATCTACTGCACTTGCATTTCTTATAAAATCCTCTACATAATTTTCTAAATGCATTTTTTCTATGAAGGTGCCTCCAACTACAGCAATCACAAGTCCGAATATAACATATACCACTGCAACCTTTGTTCCAAAAATACTCATCAAAAGAATCAAACTGCCAAGGTCAACCATCGGAGATGAAATCAAAAAGGAAAAGGTTACTCCTAACGGTAGCCCTGCGCTTGTAAATCCTATAAACAAGGGAATAGATGAACAGGAACAAAACGGTGTTACCGTTCCAAGCAAAGCGGCAATACAATTTGCTGATACACCTTTAAATTTTCCCATGATTTTCTTACTTCTCTCTGGTGGAAAGTAACTTTGAATATAGGAAATCACATAAATCAGGAAACAGAGCAATACTGTAATTTTCAACACATCATAAATAAAAAATTGAATACTGCCACCAAGTCTGGAATTAACATCCAATCCTACTACCGTAAGTATTTTTCCTATCAACTCATTGAGCCACTTCATCCCCAGCATCTGATTCTGAATAAATCCCCAAATCATAAATTGCAACAACCCCCTTTACCACCAGAACAGGATAACCCTTCAATAAACTGTTTATATTCCTTTAATGTTTCACAGTTTAAAGAATAATGACTCCATTTTCCTTCCTTACGTGCATTTACCAAACCACACTCTGTTAATATTCTCATATGATGAGAAAGAGTTGGCTGAGTAATTTCAAAAGCTTCTAAAAGTTTACAGCCGCATTTTTCTCCCTCTGATAACATTTGGACAATTTGTAGTCTATTGCTATCTCCAAGTGCTTTACAAATAAGAGCAACATCCATAGTATTCATTACAATCACCTCACATAGATATTTATCTATGTGTTATTATATGCAATACATAGATGATTGTCAATGTATTATTTTAAAAAAGAATATGAATCACTCGACTCATATTCTTAATCATCTAATTCATATTCTCTTATTTATTACGAAAATCCCGATTTATAAGTACAATTTGTTTTCCTTCCTGCCGGAGCAAACCTTCTTCATTGTCTGTCCAGCGATAAAACTGACAAGCTTACTGTAATTTCTTGCTTTCTTCGGACAGACTGCTACGCAGTGCATACAGGAAATGCATTTATCCTTATCGGTCAGCTTCGGATTATCCAACGAAATGGCACCCGCCGGGCATTCTTTTGCGCACAGACCACAGGAAGTACATTTTCCATTTGCAACAGGTTTGAGCGGAACACCGTCATATTCTCGATATGGTCTGTTACCGGGGAATTCAGGTGTCTTTTGCGTTTCGCTGTTTTGCAGAATCTTTGCAGCAAATTCAAGCAATTCCTTTTCGTCCTGCTGATCCGGGCGTCCGGTTCCAAATTGGTTCATCAGGGAATGCTCTGCGACAGCCTCCATTCCTGCGATGCACACAAAACCTGATTCTTCCAGAACATCCTGTAACTCCAATAAAGTATCGTCAATCGCACGGTTTCCAAACACCGCCACAAGAATTGCCTTCGTGCCGTCTGCCTTTACATTGCGGAACATATCCGTTACGACCGAAGGAATACGCCCACCGTAGGACGGAACAGCAACCAAACACAAGTCCTCTTTTTCAAAGCTCACCTTCATGAGCTTATCCGGTTCTTTGATCAGGTCAATTTCTTTCGTGTACAGCTTCGTCCCTTTCGCAACAATATCCGCTACTTTCTTTGTGCCACCGGTTGGGCTAAAAAATATGTTATAAAATTTCATAATCTTCTCCTACTGATTCCTATTTATCCAATTAAACAAACTGATATTTGACGCTCTATTAATGCTATTAAACCCAATCAATAGCATTCTTTACAAGTTTGACAAATGGTTCATAGGTCAGATTTTGGGTAGTGTGTGCAGGAACGATACAGCAGATTTTTCCTTTGCCATAGGTGTGAATCCATACAGCAGGCTGAACGCCGTTCTTTGAAACGGTTTCTGCAAGAATCGTTGTATCAGCATTCGGAATCATTTTCATTACATAATGTTCGTCAAACTCAGGGAATGTGAATTTGCCAATGCCTTCAATAATCGGATGTTCTGCTATCGGTTTTACAGTAAGCAGACATTGTTCGGGATGAGTGATAAAGTTACTTCTTACAACATTTGTGAGGATTGCGTGATTTTCTGTGTAATCAGTAAGTGATGCGTGAAGCATAATCGTTCCCATACCATTCTGAACATCATTCAGAAATTTCTCCATCCATTTTTCATCACACCAGATTGGAGTAGGAATCTGATCATTTTCAATAGGATCTTTGAAAGACAAAAACAAATCAAACTGCCCGTTGAAATAATCATTTGGGTTCTTTGTGAATGTTACTTCATAATCTGCGTTAAACAGATAGTCCATCATAGGCTTGATGGAATCATCGTGATGCCAGTAATCGTGTACCAAAACAAATACTTTTTTACTCATAAGTTATACGTCCTTTCATCACCATTTTATGGCTACGTTTTTGTGAATTCTCGTTTTTTAGATGTGCGTTAAATTCCGATTGAACAAAATCGCTGCGCGATGGCCTGCCAAGGCTGTGGCGCAGTTTTATTTTTATTAAAAAGCAGTGGAATTACTTTCCATAATCCGTTATTGTTAAGTTACCACACGAAACAACTGAACTAAGAAAGCTCCACTGCCTATGATAAGAATAACATTTTCCAGTCTCTTCCGCAATCGGAATTATGACGCTAATGCACCTCCGAATAGGTAGATGTAATTATTAACACTACTTATTCTGGAGGTTTTATTATGTATAAAGATATTTTTGAATCCATCCGCAATGAAGCGGAAAAACGTAACCTGCGTGAAAGAACTATTCAACTGTATTGCTCTGATGTCAGTTACTTCCTTCGTTGGATTGGAAAAAATGTTTCTGATCTTACACTTGAAGATGCGGAAAGTTTTCTTACTGCCAAACGTCTGGAAGGAAGGTCTCCTGAAACTCACAATCACTATCGGTCTGCAATCAAGTTCTTATATAAAAAGGTGCTGAAGATTGTCTGGGATGATGACACTGTTCCGGCTATGAAAAGAGAGCGAAATCTTCCTGCTGTTCTATCCCGCGATGAAATAAATGCAATCATTGACGCCACTCCGAATCTGAAGCATAAAGCGATTATTGCAACTATGTATTCTTCCGGATTACGTGTATCAGAGGTTGTTCATCTTCATTATGATGACATTTCACGTACCAACATGACAATTCATGTTCGTGAAACCAAAGGCAGAATTGACAGGTATACAATTCTGTCTCAAAAAAATTTAGACCTTCTCACAGAGTATTGGTACAAATGTGGTCGCCCTAAAAATGAAGTGCTATAATAAAGTTGTAACAGAGATGGCTAGCCGCATGAGTTAATACAGATATTTTTTTAGCCAAAAGTGTTACAAAAAAGCTTGACCACAACAGCCACCACGCTGCTTTTCTGTTCCACGATTTTGTGCTGTAGCGCCGTCATCTTTATTTGAGTATCATGCAGGCACTCAAGAGTACTGCTATTCCTCTTCCGCCTGTTCCAAGCATTTCTGAATAGTTTCCCCTTTAATAGTGTGCTTTATCGTACTAAGCCGACAAATTTGCCGCTATACATCATTCATTCAAAAATCTGTTTTCGGTATCTTAAAAACAGCATTGTCAAAATGCGTGAGATTGTGTTATAATTACACGATAGTGTGTGCTGGCATATAAATTCCATCTGTGCATGGCGTGCGAAGCGCAGATGATAGATGTGACCGGCACCAGTAACAATTTGATTACGAAGAAAATACGCACGCAGAAAAGAGGATATCATGGCAGAAAAGAAAAACATCTTGACCGAAGAAGGTCTTGCAAAACTGGAAGATGAATTACAGGACTTAAAGGTAAATAGACGTAAAGAAGTTGCAGCAAAGATTAAAGAGGCAAGAGAACAGGGTGACTTGTCCGAGAACGCCGAGTATGATGCAGCGAAAGATGAGCAGAGAGATATTGAGATCCGTATTGAAGAGATCGAGAAGATCTTGAAAAATGCAGAGGTTGTCAGCAGCAAAGATGTTGATGCTAATGCGATCAACATTGGTTCTACCGTTCGCATCAAAGATCTTTCTTCCGGAGAAGAGATGCAGTATAAGATCGTAGGTTCTACGGAGGCAGACATTCTTGGTGGTAAGATTTCCAATGAGTCTCCGGTTGGTGTTGCATTGATCGGTGCGAAAGCAGGTCAGACTGTTGATGTTGAAACACCAAAGGGAACTGTATTGCAATATGAGATCCTTGAGATTCAAAAATAATAAATGCAATGCGAGATCCTTGAAATATAGAAATAATAGATTTTGTATAATAGCATGAACTTGCAGAAACAAGAAAATCTGCATACAGAAATCGTCGATAGATATAAGAGAAAGGGGCTAAGATCGTGGCTGAGCAGCAGAAGAAACCACAGAAGGAGCAGGATATCAACCAGCTTCTCAAAGTTCGTAGAGAAAAATTAGCAAATTTACAGGCAGAAGGCAAGGATCCTTTTGTTATTACAAAATATGATGTTACACATCATTCTATGGAGATCAAAGATAACTATGATACATTAGAGGGAAAAAAAGTGTCAGTGGCAGGCCGTATGATGTTTAAGCGTGTCATGGGTAAGGCATCTTTCTGTAATGTGCAGGATCTTCAGGGTAACATTCAGGCATATGTCGCTAGAGATGACATTGGCGAGGATTCCTATAAGGATTTCAAAAAATATGATGTAGGAGATATTCTTGGTATCAAAGGATTTGTCTTTAAGACAAAGACCGGAGAGATCTCTATCCATGCGAAGGAAGTTACGTTATTATCTAAGAGTCTGCAGATCCTTCCGGAGAAATATCATGGACTGACTGACACAGATACTCGTTATCGTCAGCGTTATGTCGATTTGATCATGAATGAAGACGTTAAAGATACTTTTATCAAGCGTTCCAAGGTAATCAGCAGCATTCGCCGCTATTTGGATGGACAGGGCTTTATGGAGGTTGAGACCCCAATGCTTGTCTCCAATGCCGGTGGTGCAGCCGCAAGACCATTTGAGACACACTTTAATGCTTTGGACGAAGACTTAAAACTTCGTATTTCTTTGGAGTTGTACTTAAAGAGATTGATCGTGGGCGGCATGGAGCGTGTATACGAGATCGGCCGTGTATTCCGTAACGAGGGATTGGACACTAGACACAATCCGGAGTTCACGTTGATGGAGTTATATCAGGCATATACAGACTATCACGGCATGATGGATCTGACAGAGAACCTGTATCGTTACATTGCAAAGGAAGTAACCGGTTCGGAGGTGCTTACTTACGGCGAGCATACAATGGATCTGTCCAAACCGTTTGAGCGTATCACAATGGTAGACGCGGTTAAGAAGTACGCAAATGTTGACTTCAACGAAGTTGCAGATACAGCCGCTGCTAAGAAATTGGCAGATGAGCATCATATTGAATATGAGGATCGTCATGAAAAAGGTGACATTCTCAACCTCTTCTTCGAGGAATATGTAGAGGAGCATTTGATCCAGCCAACCTTTATTATGGATCATCCGATTGAGATTTCTCCTCTGACTAAGAAGAAACCGGACAATCCGGATTATGTAGAGCGTTTTGAGTTCTTTATGAACGGCTGGGAGATGGCAAATGCATACTCTGAGTTGAATGATCCGATCGATCAGAGAGAGCGTTTCGAGGCACAGGAGAAAGCGTTTGAAGCTGGTGATGATGAAGCAAATCACACCGATGAGGACTTCTTGAATGCTTTGAGCATTGGTATGCCTCCTACCGGCGGAATTGGATTTGGTATTGACCGCATGGTTATGATGATGACAAACTCACCGGCAATTAGAGATGTGTTGTTGTTCCCGACAATGAAGAGCCTCGACAAGTAAATTTCTATAAATAGGTGTTTAAACCGTGTAAAATGAATTAAGAAAATAAAAAACCTTTTCAAAATGAGAAATCATTTTGAAAAGGTTTTTTTATTTTGAAAAGGCTTTTTATTATGGAAGACCTTTACCAAGATCCACCGCCGCCTCCGCCGGAACCACCGCCGGAATGACCGCCACCAGAACCTCCACTTCCCTTAGAGCTTGGCGTCGACGTCATTGCCGCTGCGGCAGACCGCATCGTCGTATTCATAAAATGATGGAACCGCACTGTATCAAACGTGTTGTAATGCCCATGAGATGAATACCATTGCGGTGGTTCGATCGCAATAGATTCAAATTTCTCCATCCATATATCCGACACGTCAAGCACATATGCATACGGCAATATATTGTAGAAATACTGCGGTTCACGCTCTACCATGGTCTCCAGGCGATCTTTTTCTGCTGTCTGCAAAAATGTCCGAAATCCTCGCAAACGTCCCAAAACCTCCGTGCCATACTCTGTACGCTTTGGCATATAATAATCAAAGAACATGATCACACCACATGCGATAATCGCCAACACAAAGGCGATCCGATAAATTGTCGGTGTATATAACACAACATTACGCAGTCCCAGACAATATCCGCTGATCATAGCGATCGACATCACGACGCTGAGGATCTTACTAAAGATCGTCTCTGAACTAAAGATCGTCCGAATAATAAATGCCAGCACAAAACCAAACATGATCGGTATTGTTAGTGAAAATGTCGCATTGTATGTATAATCATATATCGGCAGATACGTTGCTAAAAAGAAAATCCCCGCCATCATCGCATAACAGATCAAATGCTTATTAATGGAATTGGCATAAAACAACACTTGTCTATTTTGCTTTGTATTTACCATTTTCAAGATCTTATTCACCGTCTTGTAGAATTTATCCTTCAGCTGATCTTTATTGGTAACATCAAAGCCACGAAACAATCCTTTCATGAATGCCCGTTCTATCGCATTATTTCCATCATATTCTTTCAATTTGCGGATCGTAAAATCCTGATTTCCAAGCAGGCCCTTCTTCCCTTCAACAATTTCTATATAACCCTTTTGTGCCAGGTACACTAACAACGATATAACATCATTCGCATCCACCTTGCCCTTATAGGCAAAGGCTGCCTCTACACTATTGAATTCCTTTGGCGGATGGAACTGTATCGTTTCCACTACCACATTATCCCGTCCGACTTTCCACCAAAGCAGAAATGCTGCACCCGCTGCTGCCAAGGACAACAAAATACTGATCAGCGCCGGCCAGATCCTTTGTTTGACCTGATCATAATATCCATCCGTTAAGACCATTCTGACTGTAACTGCCTCTCCCGGATTTAAGATAATGGAGGAATCTACATATCCTTCCATCACTTTGCCATTGATCGTATACTGCAGTCCCTCATTATTAGTCGAACCACTCTCACCATATGCCATACCGACTTTACTTTCGTCAATATCTTCCGGCATCATGATATGAAAGGTAACATTTTGGATCGTTGTATCCCAACTGGTTCCAATGATATTATAATAGAACTCATCTTCCCCTTTACGTACATCTTTCCCCATATTGTAATCGTAAGAAATGTGATACATATGCTCGCCAACAAGCGTCTTATTCTTATCTCCCAGCTGAATACGGCAATAAGAACCCTCTCGGCCTACGGTCCTTTTTTCACCATAGGTTTTGATATTCGTTACGCGCGCCTGAATACGGGAAGTTGATCCATCCTCGCGACTTACGTTATTGATAACCGGTATGTCTCGGTAAATACCATGTCTCGCCTGGTTAAAGTTCACCTGCAGCCTCTCCGTAACATGATACACATTATCCTTACCAACTTTAACTGTGACATCGTATCCTTGTATCTCGTAGGGATAATAAGAGTCTGCCAAAGCCGGTTTTGCCATCAGCAAAATCCCGGCAAGCAACATAAAGCCAAAAAGCTTTCCTTTTCTCCAAATGCTCTCCACCACTAAAATTTCACCTGCACATTCTGCCGCTCAACAGCATTCTCAACCTCAAACATCTTCTTTGTCTCAAAATGAAACAGACCGGCGATCAAACTTCCCGGAAACATCTGTACTTTCATATTGTACTGCTTCACCGCACCGTTATAATATTTTCTTGCATTTGCAATATCATCCTCTGTTTCATTCAGATTATGACTCAGATCCATAAAATTCTGATTTGCTTTCAGATCCGGATACTGCTCTGCCACTGCCATGATCTGTGGTATCATTTTAGAGATCTGTGCACCATTCTGAATCTTTTCCTCCGGTGTCATTGCGTCATAACTGCCGGTACGCAGCGATATCACCTTTTCCAATGTTTCTTTCTCATGCGAAGCATATCCTTTGACTGTTTCCACCAGATTTGGGATCAGATCATAACGTTTTTTCAGATACACATCCATCGTTGCAAATGCCTCATCTACAACAATTCTTCCTTTGATCAGCCCATTGTATGTACCAATCACCCAACAAACGATCAATAGTACAACAACTATTCCAATAATCCATCCTATCATCTTTGTTCCTCCTATGCTTTTGCGGGATCAAACCCATTACGGCTACCGGTTGCAACTGCACCATCCTCACGAGAAGTGCGAAATGGTGCTGCCGGAATGCCGTTTTGTCCAAACAACGTTACCGGTCGATAATTAGTCCAGCAATATCTTCCGTATACAGGTTCTTTCACCTCATCACAAGTCAGTTCTATTTCTTCTCCCTTTAGAACTGCCTTCGCCTCATGATACACTTTATCTTTACCGGCAAGTTCAAAACCGGTTAAAGTTTCCTCTGTACAATGTAGTCCCTTCGCATGGGCAAATGATACAATCATCGCACTATTCTCAATGCGGTAAGACTGATACATCGGGCCAAACGCCTCTTCTTTCGTGCATAAACCATACACTTCATACATTGCCTGCAAAGCGAGACGCTCACCAACGCTGTCTTTCTCTGTCGGATGAATATTGCCAAACTCACCCTTATCCAGAATCACCGCAATCCCGGTATGCTTGAACGTGTCGAACACACGCATCTGTGCCTCTCGAATAAATGGCCAGTTCTGGTAATCCGGCTCCCCCTCTCCATTTTGGAACATCGGAAGCTGTACCAGCATAAACGGTAACGTATCATCTTTCCAATCGCCTCTCCACTGACGGATCAGCGCTGATAACAAGGAGTAATAGCGGTATGGACGATGATCGTCCTCCTCTCCCTGATAATACAAAAATCCACGTAACGTATACGGACAAACTCTTTGCAGCATCGACTCGTACAAACCACACGGTCTGGTCTCTGAACGTGGTCCCATTGGTCCCGGATATTGATTCTCACCGTACAGACGTAATGCCTCCTCCCAAGTCGGGTTCTCTGCTGTCTCGTAATATTTCCCTACATTTTTGTCAAACTCTGCCTGATATACAAGATATGCCTCACGCGCTTTGATATATTCCTCCGGATCCTGCTCAGCAATAATTGCATCATAATCATCAATATACTCTTTGATCTCCTGCGTTCCTTCCAACGCTTCACGGCTCACCCAGCAGGAAGCAGACGTTCCGCCCCAGTTACAGCCAATAATGCCGACGGTTACCCCTGTCTCTCGCGCGATCTTATCTGCAAAATAATATGCAACCGCTGACCATCGTCCTGCCTTATCCGGCGTACACAGATCCCATGCACTTTCCTTTTCTGCTTCTTCCAACTTATCCCCTACATACGGAACCTGTGGAGTATAATAATAGCGTACTCCATCATTATGTATATTTTGAACGATCTCCTTGCCGTTTTTGCTATTTTGCAACTCCAGCTCCATATTGGACTGACCGCCGGCAAGCCATACTTCGCCGATCATAACATCTTCATACACCACTTGTTCTGTCTGAGACTGCACCGTCAGTGTATATGGTCCACCTGCCTCAAATGGCGGTAATATAGCCTGGAACCTTCCCTGTTCCGGAACCACACTCACAGATTTGTCTGCCAAAGTAATCTTAAGCGACTCTGCATCACTGTCTCCCCATACGCTGATATTTTTCTGTCTCTGCAAAACCATGTGACTGCTAAAAACAGCTGATAATTGAATCATTCTTTTATCCTCTTTTCACTTATTTATTAGTGTGATGTTTTCTTGCCTACCGGTGCCTGAAACGGTTTCTCCTGCTCCGTTCCCAGATCCATCACATAGACAGATTTTCCATCATATGTTTCATAAAACAAATACTTACTTGTCAGATGCAGATAATTGTAATTGCCATCCGCGATCTTACGCACTTCTCCACCCTCTAAATCCTTTACATACAATCCATTGCTCGTTCCATTATCTACCTGATAATATACAGCACTCTCCTTTTCATCCACATTATATGTCGCCAAGCGGTCTGAAACGATCGTGACCGGATCAGAGCCATCCAAATTCACACGTACTAATGCATAATTTTGTGACATATCTATAAAATACAAATGCTCTCCTGCCCGAATCAATGAAGTACAATTACCATTGTAAATTGTCTGCTCATCTGAACCGTTAATATTCATGGTATGTATGTTATGATCCTTGTCATAACCTGTATAATACATAACGCCCTGCGAAATAGAATACGGCGATACTCCCTCATCCAACAATAATTCATCGCTGGAGCCGTCCATCTTAGCTGCATTTAACTGTAATCCCTTTTTTTCATCGTAATGCTGATAATACAGATAGTTTCCGTATAAGCACACAGACTGTGTCGGATCATCATACAGCTTACCCATATTTTTGCCATCGGTCGTTAAGCGGAACAATCCCGTTTTACTTAATGCCAACACATTACCGCCGGTAACACTCTTGCGGTCATTACGTCTCGTATAGAAAATATAATCACCTGCAACATTTAAATAACTAACCGTATCTCCATGTAATTTCGTGCTTTTCTGTAATTTATCATCTGTTACATAGAGAGAATCGTTATCATACGGATCAGCATAATAGATCCTGCCATCTGCCTCGCAAAACTTACCCCCGTTAAGCAGATTTCCAGCCGTATTTCCTGTCGTATTCGGATCATCATATAGCTGTACTTTCGTCTTCTGCCACATAAAAAATCCCACAACAACCAAAATCACCGCCCCAAGACCCCCTAAGATCCGATTCCGTACATGATGTTTGGAACTTGCTGCCATTCTTCACTCTCCCTTTCAAAACCACGATTACCCACCTCTATAAGAATACCATGCTGCAAATGACTAATCAAGTGCCATCAGCAGCATAAAATCATCTTCTCTCACTGATCAAGCGCCATCAGTAGTTCGTGAATTGTCTTTGAGCAGATCGGATGTACCCGATATGGTGCGATCTGATCAAGCGGTTCCAACACAAATCTTCGGTTACACATTTCCGGATGCGGAATAGTAAGATTCTCTTCTACAACGACCTCATCATCATACAATAATATGTCCACATCGATCGTTCGCGGCCCCCAATGAATGGTTCGAACACGATCTAATTTCTTCTCAATGACTCCAATCTGATCCAAAATCTGTTGAGGCGTATATAATGTCTGCATAACAACCGCACCATTCAAAAAATCATCCTGCTCAACACCGCCTACCGGTTCCGTCACGATATAATCTGATACCTTTACCAATTGATTATGCTCATCTGCTGCCAAGATTTCCAAAGCCTGGTCCAGATTAGCATGCTTATCCCCCATATTGGAACCAATTCCTAAGCATACCGTATGCCATCCTCTTTGAATCTCTACAGAAACCGTCTTAAGCGGCAGCCGTATCGGTGCCCATGGTTTATCTATCCGAAGCGACAATGACTTCACCAACGGAAATGTTAATAAGATCTGCTCTGCCAAGTGTCCGGCAAGGTGCTCGATCAACTGAAACGTATTGCGTTTCGTCTCTGAATGGATCAGTTCCGCTACCTCTACGTAATTAACAGCATCTTCTATATCATCCGATTCGGCTGCCTTGCTTGTATCAACAGTGAGATCTACTGATACAACAAACTTTTGTCCCAGTTCATTTTCTTGTTTCAGTACTCCATGATTGGCAAATACTTCTAATTCCTTAATTTGAATGTGATCCATGATCCATCCTCCCCGCTTTTTGAAATGTTGCTCTAACTCCAATACCACGCACTTCCTGTACACTTCATTAATACACGACGCGGTAATTTATCATATACAAGACCTAGACGATATCCGATCAATCTGCATCCGCACTGTACGCAGAAATAAAAAGCATCCCATACATGTCCACCCTTTAACAGCGTTTTCACGGTCTTCGCTGCATATCCTGCACCCTCTTTTTCCGAAGACACCTTCGCAAACACCTCCGCATACTGCTTATGAGATACGCCAAGATCAAAGTTTCTGGCGAACTGCTGCCTGCACGTGTAATCATGAGAATGCACCACTTTTGCCTCTGCGCAATATGCAACACGATATCCTTCCTGCATCATCATATATGCTATGATCATATCTTCATTAAAAATCGTTGGCTGCACAAATCCGCCAACTTGCTCATAATACGCCTTACGATACAGGGCACATACATCAGAGCAAAAATATGTCTTTACACCGAGTTCTTTCTTGTCATCCTCACTCTTAATACGGCTCTGTGCAGGATAATTATAGATTCTCGTCATGCGTTCCACTCGCCCTGAATTTGGACGGGCAAGCTGTCTCGCATAAGCAACAGCTACCGAAGTATCCTCCATGCAGGCAAGCAGATTCTCTATCAGATGCTCATCTGCCGGAACTGCATCCTGCGTCATCATTAAGACAAACTCTGCAGTAGATTTGTCCATGCCTAACGCACGCGTGCCGCCATGGTCAAACTCAGACTGCATCACGGGTATGATCCGGATACGCTCATCCATAGACTGTACCATTATCTCTGATTCATCCCGGATCGTCTGCATAATAAAAATATGTTCCGGGACAACTGTTTGATGCATTAAACGCTTGATCAGATCACTAAATTCACTTCCCGGTTTATATACGGGTATCACAATATCGATCTTTGTCTGCTCCATCCGCTACTCACCATACCTTTCCATCAAATTGCTCCTGTCTTCTTTTATCTTCCTAAAAGTCTGGCAACTTCCACAACAGCTTCCTGTGCATCTTTAGAGTAACCTTCTGCACCAATCTCATCTGCAAAGCTGCGTGTGATAACGGCTCCTCCGATCATAACCTTCACCGGAAGATTCTGCTTACGAACCATATTCACTACTTTCTTCATTTCCATCATCGTCGTTGTCATAAGTGCAGAAAGCCCGATAATATCTGCTTTTTCACGAATAGCTGCCTGTATGATATCCTCCGCCGGGACATCTTTACCCAGATCCACCACACGATATCCATAGTTACGTAACATCAATGCAACCAGATTTTTACCAATATCATGAATATCATGCTCCACTGTTGCAATGACAATCGTTCCAAGCGGCTCACTAGACCGATTGGCTGCAAGGATCGGCTCTACCACACCAATACCTGTCTCCATCGTCTCTGCGCTCGAAATAAGCTGGGGCAGAAAATATATCTGCTTATCAAAGAGCACTCCGACATGATTGATCGCCGGGATCAAACTCTCGTCAATCACTTTCTGTGCATCTATTCCACCTTGTAAAGCATCCTGCACCAAAGTTTCGATCTTATTTTTGCGGCCCTTTACAACCGCCTCAAAGATCTTATCCCCCTCATGTTCCGGTGGAATCAAGTCCTTTGATCCGGATCCACTCTTTTTCGTCGTTGTCTGTACAGAATCGACCTCACCGGACACAACGGAGATCTTATGCTCGGACACGCGATTGATATAACGCAGATCGGCATCAGGTTTATTCATCAACAGATCTGCCGCAAATACCGCATGCATTAACAAATCCTGAGACGGATTCGCAATCGCCATCGTCAGTCCCTGTCCGATTGCTAATGCCATAAACGAACTGTTCACAAAAAGTCTCTCCGGCAATCCAAAGGAAATATTAGAAAGCCCGCACGCCGTTGCCAGACCAAGCTCATGTTTGCAATATCGGATCGTCTCCAACGTTTCGATCGCAGCATTGCGGTTGGCGCCGATTGTTGCCACCAAGCCATCTACTACAATGTCCTCGCCACATAACCCATGGCGTTTTGCCTCTTCATATATCGTATGGATAATCTCCTTTTTCTCATCAAGATTCTCCGGCAAACCTTTTTCTGAAAGTGGAAGCAAAATAAACATCGCACCATATTTCTTGGCGATTGGGATCAGCTTCTCAAACTTCTCCGGCTCCAGCGAGATCGAATTGATCAATGCACGGCCCGGATAGATACGAAGCGCTGCCTCAACCACATCTACATAACTCGAATCAATGGATAACGGCAGATTACTCACCATCGTAAGCTCATTCACCGCTTTAAGCATCATCTCTTTTTCATCAATGCCATTCATTCCCATATTGACATCCAGGATTGCCGCTCCGTCCTCTTCCTGTGCTTCTGCCATCTCCGTAACAAGGTCAAGCTGTCCGGCACGAAGCTGCTCCTGCAATGCTTTCTTACCTGTCGGGTTAATACGCTCTCCGATCACCATAAACGGTCCGTCCAAGTCGATCGGACGAGTCACACGTTCATTAGACAGGGCACGACGTATCACCTTACCCTGTCTGCTCAGATGGGACACCTCATCCATCCGGCCACTCTGCTGTATTTTCTGAGTGAGCAAACGGATATGCTCTGGCGTTGTACCACAGCAGCCACCTAAAATATCGGCTCCGGCATCGATCAACGCCATCATTTCTTCCGCAAATTCTGGTGCTTCCATTTCGTAGACGGTATTTCCATCTACAAGCTGCGGCAGTCCGGCATTCGGCTTCGCAACCAATGGAATGTCCGCATATGCACGCATTTTGCGTACTACATCACACATTTTATCCGGTCCTGTGGAACAGTTCACACCTAACGCATCCACTCCAAGTGTAGTAAGCACAAGAGCTGCCGTCTCCGGATCCGTTCCAAACAAAGTACGTCCATCCTCTGCAAAGGTAAGTGTCACCATGATCGGTAAGTCACAGCATTCTTTCGCTGCAATCACCGCTGCACGACACTCCTGCAGGCTCATCATCGTTTCAACAGCCAAAAAATCCACACCTGCGTCAACTAACGCCTCTGTCTGCTCCTTATAAATGTCTACCAGCTCTTCAAAAGACAAAGGTCCCATCGGTTGTACCTGCTTACCCGTCATAGTCAGATCGCCACATACATACAATGGCTTGTCTGCATCTACAAGTCCGCGTTCCTTCACCTCTGCCACCGCCTGTTTCGAAATTGCTACCAAGCCATGGTTCATCTCCACCAAATTATCTTGCAGACCATACTCTTCTAACTTAATTCGGTTTCCGGAAAAAGTGGGTGCATACACTGCATCAGACCCTGCCGCATAATACTCTATCTGTAATTCTTTCAGCACGTCAGGATTCTCTAATATCCACTCCTCAGGGCATACTCCCGCCGGAAGACCTCTCTCCTGCAAATTGGAACCGGTCGCACCGTCCAATATCATTTTCCCCTGTGCCAAACGTTCACGAAACTGCTCTTTTGTCATGTTGCTGTCAATCTCCATTCTGCTATATTGGTATATTTCCTGCTCCCGGCTCACGTGGCTTCATACCACCTAACACATAGCCCTCCCTGTGTGCCGATAGACAAAATCTTCTCTTTCGATTGTACCACATGGCATCACATACGTAAAGAAGTATTCCTTTACAACCCGTGCTTTTTTTGCTTTTTTGTGCAAAATCCGATATACTATAAGAATCACTGCAAACGGAGGATATCATTATGATTTTACAATGCAGTCATATAGACAAAGCATTTAGCACAGATGTCATTCTTTCTGACATCTCTTTTCATATCAATGAACATGAAAAAGCAGCCATCGTCGGTGCAAATGGTTCTGGCAAATCAACACTGCTTAAGATCATTACAGGACATTTATCCGCAGACAACGGTGAGGTGATCCTGTCCGGCAACACGACTGTCGGCTACTTGGCACAGAACCAGGAATACGCTTCCGAACACAGCATCTACGATGAAATGCGTGATGCCAAACCGGAAATCATACAGTTAGAGCAGCAGATGGAAAAACTGTCTGCACGCATGGATATTGAAACCGGCGAAACCCTGGAGCAAGTCATCAAACAGTATGACAATGCAAGACAACGCTACGAGCGTCTCGACGGATACGCCTACCAAAGCGAGTTGGTGGGTGTCTTGAAAGGTCTTGGCTTCACGGAAGAAGACTTTGAGAAACCGGTCATTTCCCTGTCCGGTGGTGAAAAGACACGTGTTGCTCTCGCCAATATGCTGTTGCAGGCGCCGGATCTTATCATATTAGACGAGCCTACCAATCATCTGGATATCAATGCCATTGCATGGCTGGAATCCTACCTGACCAATTATCGCGGTGCAGTATTGATCGTAGCCCATGACCGTTATTTTTTGGATAAAATTGTCACAAAAGTTATCGAGCTGCGCCAGACGCACGCTCGTATGTATATGGGCAATTACAGCGAATATGCCGCCAAACGTCAGCAGATCATGGATAGTCTGATGAAACAATATCTCAACCAGCAGGCAGAGATTAAACATCAGGAAGAAGTTATTGCTAAGCTGAAATCCTTTAACCGCGAAAAATCGATCAAGCGCGCCGAGAGCCGCGAAAAGATGTTAGATAAAATAGAGCGCATTGAAAAACCTGTCGATGAAAACACGCAAATGCGCTTATTGTTTACACCAAAGATTCAAAGTGGTAACGACGTATTAACCGTAGAGGGGCTTTCCAAATCCTTTGATGGAACGCCTTTATTTACCGACCTCTCCTTTGAACTGAAGCGCGGAGAACATGTAGCGATCATCGGAGACAACGGAGCAGGTAAGACAACGATCCTCAAAATAATAAATGAATTGATCCCTGCCGACAGTGGTAAGATCACGCTTGGAACAAACGTGGAGATTGGCTACTACGATCAGGAGCATCAAGTTCTGCACCCGGATAAAACATTGTTTGAAGAGATCAGTGATGCGTATCCTCATATGAACAATACGCAGATCCGTAACACACTGGCCGCCTTTCTATTTACGGAAGACGATGTATTCAAGCAGATCAAGAGTCTGAGCGGTGGAGAACGCGGTCGCGTATCCTTGGCAAAACTCATGTTGTCCGATGCTAATCTTCTCATTCTCGATGAGCCGACAAACCATTTAGATATGGATTCTAAGGAAATACTAGAAAATGCGATCCGACATTTTGAGGGAACTGTATTGTATGTTTCCCATGATCGTTACTTTATTAATACAACCGCAACCCGAATCTTAAATCTTACAGGCGGACATGTTTTGAACTATGTCGGAAACTACGACTATTATCTGGATAAAAAAGAAGATGTGGAGCGTGCTTACTATGCGGCCCAGCCAAACCACAACGCATCAGCGATAGCTTCCACCGATGCTGCCGGGCCATCTCCTTCCACTGAAATATCCACAGCAGACGGTACTGCTCCTCAAGCGGAAAATAATACGCCTAACGCAGCCACGTCTTCCAATGCACTATCCTGGCAGGAACAAAAGGAAGAACAGGCACGACTGCGCAAAATACAAAAAGAATTAAATCGCGTTGAATCAGAGATTGAACGCTTAGAAGCAGAAAACACCGCATTAGATGAGGCAATTGCTGATCCTGCTAATGCAACCAATTCTGCAAAACTGCAGGAGCTCTCCATCCAACGTGGTGAAAACGATGCAAAATTAGAAGAACTCCTAGAACATTGGGAAGAACTTTCGGAATAACTGTGTGCTATTCTGCAGTCATGCGCTCCATCCGCCGGCGTGCCTGATCATAGACTTCCTGCGGCGAAACGCCAAGAAAGAACTGTCCATCTTCATACATAATACGCCCTGCGATCATCGTCATTTTTACGTTTTGTTTACTGCCACTATATACGATGTTCTTCGCAACATTATTCATAGGCTGCATATTCGGCTGTGTCATATCTAAGATGATCATATCCGCCTGCCTGCCTTCTGCAAGCACGTCACAGTCCTGCAGCCCCATGGCTCCTGCGCCTCCTACCGTTGCCATCTCTAACACATCCAATGCATCCAATGCTGATGCGTCCCCTAATACTACTTTTTGCAACGCTGTCGTCAAAAACATCTCTCGAAACATATCCAAACAATTATTGCTTGCCGGTCCATCCGTACCAATTGCAAGACCAATCCCCATATCTTTCATCCTCTGGATCGGTGCAATGCCGCTCGCAAGCTTTAGATTCGATGCCGGATTCGTGACAACCCACACCTGCTTGTCTTTGCAGATCTGCAAGTCTTCATCCGTCATATGCACACAATGAAAACCGCCACCACCATACTCAAACATTCCCAGCTTATCAAGAAACTTTGTAGGCGTCATGCCATAGCGTTCCACACATTCTGCCACTTCCTTTGCCGTTTCCGAATTGTGTGTATAGACCGGTGCATGATATTTCTGCCCTAAAGCCGCCATCCTTTCCAAAATTTCACGGCTAGTCGTGTATTCCGCATGAAATCCAAACCGATAAGATACCAATGGATCACACGCATTGTATTTGAGAAACTGCTGCTCCATTTCCTCAACCGTACCAACAAAGTTATTGATGCTGCCACACAAAACCGTTCGAAATCCGGTATCCATGGAAGCTTTCACAATAGCATCATTCTTCTGATACATATCAAAACATGCCGTAATGCCACTCGTCAGGTACTCCATATAAGCTAAAATTGTAAACCAATAAACATCTTCTTCCGTCAGCTTATCCTCCATCGGGAACACACGATCATACAGCCACTCCTGTAATGGCAGATCATCTGCATAAGAGCGCAAAAATGTCATTGCAGAATGTGTGTGTGCATCCTTAAATCCCGGCATTACAACATTTCCACCTGCATTAATCTGACGATCCCACTGTAAAGATGGTGCGCCATCTTCCGTTCCCAGATATACGATCTTGTCATCCTGTATATGAACTTCCCCACAAAACATTCTTTGCCCCGGCTGCATCGTTAATATATTCGCATTATATATTCGGATTCTCATAATTTTGTCCTCATTCCTGCTATACAGTATGAATGGCAGTAATACATTCTGTCACAAGCTTCTTAAACAACGGTGCCACTCTGTCTGCCGTTTCCTGCACTTCCTGATGTGTCAATGGATTTGCTGTAATGCCACACGCCATATTGGAAATACAAGAAATGCCACAAATTTTCATTCCCATATGATTGGCCGCAACTGCCTCACATGCCGTACTCATCCCCACTGCATCTGCTCCAAGTGTCCTGCACATACGAACTTCTGCCGGAGATTCGTAATTTGGTCCCGTTAATTGTATATATACCCCTTCTTGCAACGGAATATCCTTTAACGCTGCCGTTTTCCGCAATATCTGCTGTAGATCCGCATCATAAATCTGACTCATATCCGGAAAACGAACACCCAACTCTTCCGCATTCGGTCCGATCAACGGCGATGGCACGAACGAAGAAATCTGATCCTTGATCATCATAAAGTCTCCTGCCTTAAAACAAGTATTGATACCACCGGAAGCATTTGTCAAAAACAATACCTGCGCTCCCATCAGTTTCATAAGACGTATTGGCAGTACAACATCACTGATCGGATAACCTTCATAGTAATGTACGCGCCCCTTCATACATACGACCGGCACTTCATTCACATATCCCAAGATATACTTCCCCTGATGCCCTGCTACCGTCGATACCGGAAAACCTTCCATTTCATGGTAATCGATCTCCGCAACAACTTGAATATCATCTGCATAATCCCCCAAACCGGATCCAAGCACCAATGCGATCTCCGGAACAAAATCAATCTCCCGTGCCTTGCAAATCTTCTGATACTGCTCATAACATTTGTTTAACTTTGCATACACCTCATTCATAAACAGCCTCCGTTCTTATAACAAAGGGAACGCTTCTGTGCGTTCCCCGTATCTTTCTCTGTACTCTTTGTTACTCATTCTGTTTTAAATGTGTACGAACAATCTTTCCAACACGCATTGCATCTGCATATGCTAACAAACGATCCATCTGATTGGAATTACGCTGCAAGAAATTCGAAATGATCAAATGCAGCATGTCCTCCCCAATATCTGCACGAAATCGAATACAATCACAAACACTGCGTTCAATGTCATACACACGAATCTTGCCATACGGTGTCTCATCCACCTGCATATCCTGCTGAAATGCCAAATCAGAATAATAATGTCTGCACACCGGAAAATTAAGCTGCATACGAGAGCGATCCGTCTTCAATGTGGCAACCGACAATCTCTCCGGCTCCACATCGATCAAGCCATGATAATAACATGCGCTATCTGCACAGATCACCGCTCTTGAATTAACTCTGCAAGCCTCGATCATCTTATAATTCTCCGGCTTGCCATTCTCCTCGTCTACAAGCCAATAATGACCATGTGACACACGTTCAATAATCCCCATATTCACCAATTCCTTGATCTGCACCGTCGTGATCTTCGCGTCCTTCAACTCCGATGCATCCCGATAGCCATTGCCACTTTCAAACAAGTCCATCACTTTCTTATACGTATTTAACAACATATCTTCTCCTCCTCTTCCAACCGATAGTCTCCTACCCGTTTCCTGCTCTGTCATAATGCTAACGTGCAAAAAGATTTTGCTTAATAATATTTATTATATCACGTGTTACAAAAATTGCAATATCCTATTATAGAAAAACAACAAAAAAAGGGCCAAAACTAATGTTTTGCCCTACACTGCCTCAATCTCTTCCCTACACCGCTTTTCCGGTATACAACTGATAATATTTGCCCTTACGCTCCAGCAACTCGTCATGCGTACCGCGCTCAATGATACGCCCCTGCTCTAATACCATAATGCAGTCACTATTGCGTACCGTCGACAAACGATGAGCGATCACAAATGTTGTGCGTCCTTTCATCAGGCGGTCCATACCTTCCTGTACCAATTTCTCAGTACGTGTATCGATCGAACTCGTTGCTTCGTCCAAAATAAGTGCCGGTGGATTGGCAACGGCTGCCCTCGCAATGGCTAACAACTGTCTCTGACCCTGGCTTAAATTCGCACCATCACCGGTGATCATCGTCCGGTAACCATCCGGCAGACGTTTAATAAAGCTGTGTGCATTTGCCAATTTAGCTGCTGCGATCACTTCGTCATCTGTAGCATCCAACTTACCATAGCGAATATTGTCCATTACTGTTCCGGTGAACAAATGCGTATCCTGTAACACAATGCCAAGCGAACGGCGCAGATCCTTTTTGTGGATCTTATTAATGTTGATACCATCAAAACGGATCTTACCATCCTGAATATCATAAAAACGATTGATCAAGTTGGTGATCGTCGTTTTACCTGCACCGGTTGCACCAACAAAAGCTATCTTCTGTCCCGGTTTTGCATAGATCTTGATATTATGCAAAATGATCTTCTCATCATTATATCCAAAATCAACATCATCAAATACAACATCACCTTCCAACTTGCGATAAGTTGTTGTTCCATCATCCTGATGATAATGTTTCCAAGCCCACAATCCGGTCTGTTTCTCGCTCTCCTTGATCTGACCATCCTGCTCGGTCACATTCACGAGCTGCACATAACCTTCGTCCACCTCCGGCTCTTGGTCAAGCAGCTTAAAGATACGATCTGCACCCGCCAATGCCATAACGATCGCATTGATCTGCTGACTGATCTGATTGATCGGCTGACTGAAAGATTTATTAAACGTTAGGAAACTGACCAATTTACCAAGCGTAAATCCTGCGAAGCCCTGCAATGCAAGGACACCGCCTGCCATCGCGCAGAATACATAGCTGATATTACCAAGCTGCGCATTGATCGGCATCAGGATATTGGCAAACGTATTTGCATTATTGGCGCTCTCAAACAACTCTTCATTCATTTTGTTGAACTCTTCTAACGAAGCCTGCTCATGACAGAATACTTTAACTACTTTCTGTCCATTCATCATTTCTTCGATCTGCCCATTCACTTTAGCCAGATCACGCTGCTGTGAAAGGAAATAACTACCGCTCAGTCCGGCGATCTTCTTCGTCACTACCAGAGTAATGCCAATCATGATCATTGTCAATATCGTTAATGGAATACTTAAGACAACCATGCACACAAATACACTCACAATCGTTATACCACAGTTGATCGCCTGCGGTATACTTTGGCTGATCATCTGACGCAGTGTATCAATATCATTTGTATACGTTGACATGATATCACCATGTGCATTCGTATCAAAATATTTTATTGGCAGTGTTTCCATCTTCTCAAACATCTCTACGCGAAGATTTCGAAGCGTTCCCTGTGTCACATTAACCATAATACGGTTATACGCATAGGTCGTAATAACACCAATTCCATAAAAACCGGCTACCTGCAGGATCTTCGCCGCTAACGGTCCAAAATTCGGATGCGCTGTCTTCGTCAATGGTACAATATAATCATCGATCAACGACTGCGTAAACATGGTTCCCTGCACATTGGCAAGTACGCTGATAATAATACAGACAAGCACAAAAAAACAATGAGGTCCATAACTCTTAAAAATATAACAAAACAGCCGCTTAAGCTTTCCCATCGGATCTTCAATCTTTGGCTTCGGTTTTCCTATAGCATTTGGTCTTGGCATCGTCTATCACTCCTTTCCCGGTTCATCAAAATCTGCATTACCCGCTGCCTGTGACTCATAAATCTCCTGATAGATCTGATTTCGCGCTAACAATTCCTCATGTGCACCAAAGTCATTGACACGTCCATCCTCCATCACAATAATGCGGTCACAATTTTGTATACTGGATATACGCTGTGCAATAATAAGCTTCGTCGTTCCCGGAATTTCCTCGGCAAAAGCCCGGCGAATCGATGCATCCGTCGCTGTGTCAACTGCACTGGTAGAATCATCCAAGATCAATACCTTTGGCTTTTTGAGCAAAGCTCTGGCAATACATAAACGCTGTTTCTGACCACCGGAAACATTCGTACCGCCCTGCTCGATATATGTATGATAGCCTTTCGGCATCTTCTGAATAAACTCATCCGCACAGGCGAGCTCACAAGCATGTTTACACTCTTCTTCCGTCGCCTCCGGATCACCCCAGCGCAAATTATCTAAAATCGTTCCACTAAAGAGTACATTATTCTGCAATACTACTGCCACTTGATTACGAAGTGCCTCAACGCCATAGTTACGAACATCTACACCGCCTACACGTACGCTTCCCTCTGTCACATCGTACAAACGGCTGACCAGATTCACTAAGCTGGACTTAGCACTACCGGTACCACCAAGAATACCAATCGTCTCTCCGGAAGCAATCTGTAGATTAATATCCTTAAGGACCGGCTCTCCGGATTGTTTCTTATAACTAAAGTCAACATGATCAAATTCAATGCTGCCATCCGAAACGGTAAGCACCGGATTCTCCGGATCCGTAATGTCCGGTCTGTCATTGATCACTTCCGCAACACGCTCTCCACTGGCAATACTCATCGTGATCATAACAAATACCATAGAAAGCATCATGAGGCTCATCAAAATATTCATGCAGTAACCAAGCAGTGCTGACAGATCACCCACCTGCATAGTGCCTCCGACGATCATTTTAGCTCCGATCCAACTGATCAGCAAAATGCAGCCATATACCGTAAGCATCATAACCGGAGCGTTGAGTACGATCAAGCTCTCTGCTTTGACAAACATTTTATATACATTCTCACTCGCCTTGCGGAACTTACTCTGCTCGTATTCCTCACGAGAATATGCCTTTACAACACGAATCGCCGACACATTCTCCTGTACACTCTCATTCAGATCATCATATTTCCGGAAAACCGCGTCGAAATATCCCATCGTCTTACGTACCAGCACAAACAAGAAAATGCCTAAGACAATAACTGCGATCAGATAAATACAGGCAACTTTGGCATTTACATAAAAAGCCATTGCCATCGCACAGATCAAAGACATCGGAGAACGCATGCACATTCTAAGAATCATCTGATACGCATTCTGTAAATTCGTCACATCCGTCGTTAAGCGGGTCACCAGACCTGATGTACTATACTTATCAATATTTGAGAAACTGAACGTCTGAATATTCTCATACATTGCCTTACGCAGATTTTTCGCAAATCCGGTTGATGCTCTGGCTCCATACTTGCCGCCCATCGCTCCGGACCAAAGTCCGCCTACAGCAAGCACGAGCATCGCCGCACCAACGATATAAATATGTTTCAGATCACCTTTCATTACACCATCATTAATGATCGATGCCATCAATAATGGAATCAATGTCTCGAAGATAACTTCTAAGATCATAAACACCGGTGTCAGAATCGAATCCCGCTTGTATTCTTTCACCTGCGATAATAATGTTTTTACCATAGAAACCTCCATTACTAATAAAGATTAGCATGTCATAGGACGAATGTTCCCTGACAGCTAATCTATAATAAAAAAAGAAAAATGCTGACTTTTGTCACGCAACACAACAGCAATTTCCTATTAAAAATAAAGAAAATGCATTCAAATGGAATGCATCATGATTTGCGCTTAAGTAATAATATACCAAAGGAATCTGTAAAAATCAAATGAACTTTCTGTGAACAGTAACAAGAAAAGTCCCTATCAAGCTTTCGCCTGATAAGGACTTTCCCCGCAAGAATATATATGCATCAACTTTAGTCAAGGTTGAACATGTATACATTTTCTTCGTTCTTCTTCTCTTTCTCGATACCAATGATCTCTAAGATGGTCTTACCCACTTTACGATCATTCTGAATGTTAAATTCCAGCTTATTGAACAACATTGTGTTCGCCTTATTCGCATTCTCCTTATCGTAGGTCACGAAGTACTGTCTGCCGTCCACGAGTGTGTCATTAAACTGACCCGGACTACCCTGTGGTGCAGTGATCCTCTCATATTCACCATCACCAAGACTTCGATAAATCTTTGTTACAGGAAGGCTGATCGCCTCATTCTTATCATTATCTACACCTGTAAATTGCACATGCAATTGCTTGATCGTGACGCCCTTGGTATTACCTTCATGCGGTGTAAAGAATATGATATGCGTGTCACTGTCACCAAACACATCTTTTTTCCTTACCTTATCTACCTTCGGCTTCTTTGGATCATTGTTGCCACTATCATAATCGCCATCGTAATCCGCCGCATACAGCTTCACGGACAGCAATTTCACTTCCGGTCGATTATAGTTGTATGGACACAGCTTAAAGACATCAATATCATCCTGAGACCTTACACCAAGCATCTCTTTCATATCCTTTACTGTCATCTGTAAGATCTGAATCTCTGTTGCGTTCTCAGAATCACCAACACATGCAGTCCAATGAGTATCACACTTCGTCCACTCATTCTTGCTATATCCACCATAAACATCCCATACCGGTGTTGTTGGGTCTAATTCCATCGTACACGTATAAGTAAACTGTACAATGGCATTATTATCCAAATCTTTCAGCCAACTGTTTTGATCATGCACGTTAGAGGAGAACGTATTACCGGATCCACCCGTTGTATTCTCCCACACAGTTACCGGTGCCGGCGTTGTCGTAGGCTTTGGCTCCTCTGTCGGCTCTGCGGAAGGTTCTGCGGAAGCTGCCGGTTTTGCAGAATGAACAACATTGTTCTTCTCCTGTTTCAAATACTCTTTGAACATGAGCGTCTTAACTTCTTTCTCACCAGCCGTTACTTCAAAAGAGTAATTTCTCTCTGCAACTTCTACCTTGTCTTCAACTAACTTCTCTGCATCTCCATTGATCTTAGTAACTTTATCCACCGTTACATACGGTGTACCATAGGAGAACTCATATGCCCCGATCAAGGTGTTGATAAACAACTGCATCTCCTGATCTTTGGTCGTATTCTCCAGATCAATTGCATCGTAAAATACATTTGCAACATTATACAAGTAATAGTTATTCGCTGCATCGTTTGGTGACATTGCATAGTATGTATTCAACTTACCTGCTGCTGCACCTCTGCCCTGATTATCACCGAGACAATACCATACATCGGCATCCGGTATCTCAAGATTCAGCTGATAATCCTGCGCTCTGGCACCGGTCAGTGACAAACTCTCACCGATCGTGTACGGATAATTACATACCGTACCATTGTTTGCTCTAGAGCCCTTCGTGGTCTTCTGCTGATGATCGTCGGCGTATGTCAATTTCTGACCCTTTACATCCGTCCACTTACCATTCTTGTATGCCAGATAACTGTTCGCTGTCGTACCTTTCAACGTTGCCTGATCATACGTGTATTCTAACTCCGTATAATCTTTGGACGTAAGCTTCTCGCCATCTGCACCTGTAGCAGTATCATTATAGCTTGAAGTCGTCTCATCTTTGGACGTATATCGGCTAAGTCCGCTGGTATCCTTAAGCATCTTGCGGTTCTCACCGTTCGATGTTCCGGCATTGATCAAGTTATCTGTATAGATCACACTCTTGTCATTCTTAGATACCCAGGCTGCAAATGCCACGGCTCCATCCTTGTTGCTTGCTTTCTGCAGATCGGCGCCACAACTAAACAAGAAGATATGATAATCCATATAATCCATCGGATAATAGAAATTATCTCCAGACTGCGAGAATAATGTTCTCGTTGTCTTATCCCCCTTATAGTCACTTGCATTAACCTCTGCAAAATGCTTGAGATATTCGGATAACGTAATGGTTGTTACGTTGATCTTGTAATCATCCAGTTTTGCATACTTCTTAAAAAGCTCTGCATTGCTGCTTTCCAGATTGACAGCGGTATCTTTCTTATCATCGGAAACGATCTGTAATACCTTAACCTCAGGTATTACTGCCTCCCCATCTTCCTCATCACCTTTGTATAAGGAAATTCCGGATACCTGATAGTAAATGTTTTCATTTGCGGTATTATATACCGTAAATCTCCAAGCGATCGGACCATTTGTCTGCTCTTCCGGAATGGTAAAGGCAACGTTATACTCAGCCGGTTCTTCATTACCTTCATCATCCATTGTACCGGACGAGAATGTCTGTCCGGCAGATACGGTGCTGTTCCAACTGTCCATAACATCTGCGCCGGTCTCATTATCCGAAATAACACCATCGCCATTCTTATCTACCAGCAATCGCACTGCATATTCCTGTTTCTTGGAAGCATAACCGATCTTAAACGTGAATTTCAGTTTATACTTGCCATCGCTGTCCTTTTCGATCGCTGTCTTATTTACGGTACTCTCTGCACCGGCGCTCTCATCCTTTACCTCTGTGGTATCGGAAGGGTTATTATAAATTGGCGGTGTGTCCGTAATCTTCACCTTTGCACTCTTTGGTGCAAAGCTGATCAAATTGCTTGATGTGATCGCGGAAGTGGAGAATACGTTCTTACTGTCTCCAACTGCCTGCAAAAACTTGCGTGTGTTAGATTTCTTGCTTACAATTTTTGCATAAGCACTGTTATTAGAGAAATCCCCCATATGCAATACATCCGGCAATAACATTGCCTTACCGGACTTCACATATTTCTGTAGTGCCTTGGATGAAATGCTAGTCAAGTCATTACCGGACAAGCGATATTTATCGCCATTCTCACCCTTAACCAGATCACCTGTATGCAGGAATATCTCCCCATTATTGGAGCTATCATTATACGCAGGTGCATCATAACTATAATTATACTCGTTATAACCGCCCCACTGATTTTTATCACCGGTATACTTGATCGATGATGCTGTAGAATTCAGCTTACCGGTCGAATCGCCGAAGTAGATCAAGTCATACTTCGAAAGATCTTCCTTACTGCCGTTTAACTCAGCGGTCGTCATATGCGTAATGTTAAACGAATCATCGTCAAACGAATATTGATCACTCTCCGGGAACAGTAAGTACAAGTAATCCAATGTCATCTTCGAGAAATCACTACATGGCTCTATATCTAAGATCTCAATAGCACCATCTTTACCGTTATTTCCCGAATCAGACTTATCATAGTTCAACAGATAATGAATGATATCCAATGAAGTAACCTTATCTTTATGCTCCTTCTTCTTATTGTTATAATAATCAAATACCTGTCCCATATACGGATTGTTCGTATCACTGTTAATCGTATTGGCAAGAGAGTTAAGCATCATGTTGGAGTTGTAGAACATCGTATTGTTCAAAACACCAAGGTTGCCCTCAAAGTTCATTGGAGCGGTACCACCCTGCCCCATATTCAAGCCATACTTCTTAATGTAAGCCGGCCACAAATCCTGTATTGGCAGGAATGTATGTGGATGCCAGTAACTTCTCGCATCTCCGGTAAATGGTGTAACCTCACCGGTTGTCTTATCAACTACAGAGGTACCCGTCGCAACACGATTACGAAGGAACATATTATAAAAGTTCTTCTGGTCCATTAACAGATCCATAACACAGAACTTATATATATTATTGTTGTATCCCGTAGCCGTATATCCTGAATTTTTCTTCGGCTTCATTGTCTCCCAGTCAAGACGAGACATGTTAACTGATTTTGCGTCATATCCATCCGCAGCGCTCACCTGATAAAATGTTGTTGGCATAATAACCGGTGCATAATTCATTTTCAGATTACTATCTGTAGAACATCTTTGTGTGCCTTTGTACTGTTCCAATTTGTTCGCCTTATAGAACATTTTCAAAGCAATTTCAAAGGTAATATCATTCTGCTTATCTTTGTACTCGCCATTTCCGTACTTACCAAATGTAGCTCCCTCTGCATTTTTAGATTTCGACGGATCATAATGTAAGATACCCTTACTGCCGTCCGGATCCTGCTGCAACGCAGCTTGATAATGTCTGATAGCAGCACCATCCTCATCGCTCTTATGCATATAGATCATATCTGCATAATCCAGCCATTCCGGATGCTCATTTAACTCCCATGGTTCAATCGTCTTAAAGACGATATTATAATTCTCCACCTCATAACGGGAACGTAATCTCAAACTGTAACGAAGAAAATCGTCATAGAAATACATCTTCGTTGTTCCAATATCAATACCATTTTCCCACTGTGTCTGATACTGATAAACCTGACCGGTACGTGACGTATACTCACGATCACCAACTTTGTATTTGGAATTCATCACTGCTGCTGTCGTACCACTGGCAAACTTCACATTTTCGGTCGCTTTATGATTTTTATATCCTGCATCCTGTGAATCTGACATAGAAACCCAAATATACTGTGCTGTCTCATCCACATGAGCCTGACGGAATACCGGATGTTCCCCTCCATTGGCAGCCGTCTTAGCCTCGTCAATGACAAAGGTAGGCTTCAGATTACCTTTCAGATGCTGTCCCGGATTTACTTTCTCATAGTAACCATAAACTGTTTTTTCATCTGACGTCAGCTTCCAAGGGACTCTTACCTGAGAGCCATTGTATTCAGCCGCTCCGTCTTTACCCGGATAATTCTCCTCCGGGAATGCATAATCGCAAATGATTCCATATCCTTTATTCACATAAAGGCTACCACCAATGTTATTGTGCTGAGATACTTTCTCAATATCGACAGCCTGACAGCCGGTTACGGAATAACTGATATTACCGACACCCTGCCAAGGCACGATCTCAAGATAAACAAAAGGATTCTCTGCAGAACCAAGTTCCCCGGCTCCTATACCCATGGTACGCTTTGCACCGCTCTTCTTCCCTTTGATCTCACTAATGTCGTTGATCACACCACGCATCTGACCAATTTGGGTATCTTCTGCATGCGAATTGTACATATGTACACCAACATATGCACCCATGGCAACAACCACGCATACTGCTGCTGCTATAGCTGTTTTCTTATTACGCAACAAATTGACCAGACTTGTCTTTGGTCTCCTCTTGCTCATAGTAAGCCCTCCATTCTACCTATCTGCCTTTATACTACATATCCTCCATCTATCCATTGTCTTTCCATGCGAAAAAACAATATCATATGTCTCTGCTACGCTGTCATATTATGATCACGGATAAGTGATCCATCCATTACGAATTGTAATTCCTTCATTCAACTCGTACTTGCTCTTACCATTTTTCATCTTTATCGTAAGCTGCACATCATTCTTCTTAATAGTCGCCTTAAAGTCCTGCATATATCTGCTAAAAAGGAAATCATCCATAGCAACACAGGTTGTTGTAAGTGACGCAGCATCCACCGCTGTAGGATCTAGATCCTTGCGTAAATACAGCTTATCATCAACCAAATATACTATCGTCACCTTTGCCGTCTTCGTCGGTGCCGGTGCTGCAGTTGCTCCTGCAGATGGTGTCGGTGCCGGGATCTTATCCACATCATATAAGATCAACGCCTTATGTGTGCTGTCATATTTGGCATAATTGGATGAATACGTGATATCACGTATCTGATTGAGTAACATCTGCGATTCCATCTGCAGATTCAACTCACTTTTGGAATGTCCGTAACTTTTTGTTCCTGCCGTCAGAAAAAACATGATCGCAAGCATTACAATAGAAAACATTCCCATTGATATTACAAGTTCTACTAATGTAAAACCATTTTCATCTTTGCGTCGCATCATTCATCCCCCTTCCTATCCCTGCATATGTTTGCCGGTATCTTTTACAAGCTTTACTCCATAGGAAGTAGTACCGCGTCCCTTAAATGAAATTTCTTTATAAAAAGTGCTTCCTGCAGCATCATCTGCCTTTTTACAGCATTTGAATGCTCCGCTCGCCTTATCAAAAGAAATCTTAATTACCAAATCCGATGTATCTTTACTATTCACAGAATCGCTGCCTGATGTCGCTGTAAAATCCACACCGGAACCGGCAATATCTGTTACAACTCCATCCGCCTTATGAGCAATCACATCACTCTGAGAGTTAAGACCTGTGTCTGTACCATCATTGTACATCAATGTCTGTACCCCATCGCTGTCCTTAAATAAATACAAATAGGTTGTTCCCTTCTTGGTCATGTTTTCTACCTGCGTGGTATCCAACCTTCCCAAAAATCTGGATGTCGATTTTGATGCATTTCCAGACTTGATGATCGAATATGCACCTCCGATAATCCCCGCCAGAATCGCCATAATTGCAATCGTGATGATCATTTCCACCATCGTGAAACCTCTCTCATCTCTGCTACCTCTTTGCATCTCCATCACCTCCTATTTTAATTCTTCTTCCAGTTCTCATAGCAAATACCGTTATCTCCGCTGCTATCATCTTTGGCAATAGATGATGCGATTGTCTTGCGGAAATACTTACTAAACATATTGTAAATAATTGTGTCGTTATCAAAAATCTTTTCAAGACGGTCGGAATCCGCTACAACCTTAGTAGCACCGCTAAACTCAATGTCTCCACCAGCAATGATCAATCCCTTGAAGTTTTTCTCAAGCTTAACATTACCGGTTGCAACAATGATTCCACCTTCCTCAGAGCCGTTCCAAGTATAATCGCCCTTCTTCACAACGATAATACTATTCGACGGAAGCTTTGGATTCGATGAACTCTTGCTCTCATAATCAGCAATCTTACCTTCGTCGAGAAGTACTGCAAATAAATTTGTCTTATCCGATGAAGTATTTGTGATACCCTTCTTCGTATATACATCGCTGTAATTATCTGACAAACGATACTGGGTAGACTTTAAGGATAAATCGTAATCGGATGTCAGCGACATCTGCAATGACATATATTCTTTACTTTTTTCTGCTGCATAGCTGCGAACTACTGCACCCTCATTGCCCGGCGACTCATCACCGATCTCGATCTTCTCCTGACCGGATGCACCATCACGATACAATATATTACCGGTCGCACAAAATACTCCGGCACCACCGCTAAACTTGATTCCTGTCGATGACATATACTTTGCATTGACATCCTTAAGGATCGCATAATCCGGACTGCACTTTGCATATGTCTGATAGAAGGAAGTCAGTTTGTCTTCTTTCACATTCAAATAGAAATAAGTCAAGGCGTCTGCCTTCACATCCGTATCATGACGATAGTAATACACAAGCGGCATAGCCGAATCTATATAATCTCTCACATCAAATTTATTGCCACCAACGAACTCATTGTATCCCTCTACATCAAATTCATATTCATCTGTAGATCCCTCTATCGGTGTAAATACAATGCCATTTGGAAATGTCGGGCCGGAAGATCCAACCTTTTTCCAATAGTCGCTCGGTACATAATAGGCAACCTGACTACTCTTTACAGTCAATGCCTCTCCTGTACGTATATCCTTGCTTCCTGCATAAGATGGACCTGCACCAACAAGACTCTCATTTTTATTTCCCTTCTTAGAAATAAATGTCTTACCGGATAAGATCAGCTTTGATAAACTTTGTATATCTAATGTAACATTTTTTCCATTGATCACCATCGCAGAACTAAACTGCGCATTATCGGATGTTTTACCAATATTCGCTGCACTATAATCCTTGTTGTAGTTGTAACCACAATAAGAATTCTTAAAAGTGACATTGTCATTATTTCCCCAAATCTCCAAATCATCCGAAACATTTGTTTCTGCATTAATCCTTAATACATTACCGGCTGTTCCTGTGGAAGAGGCCTTGGTCTGAATATTTTCAACCCAGACATGGGCATCCAAGCCGTTCAACCCGTTAATCCGCATATAAGATCTGCCTCGAACCAAAATATCTCCGCGAGATATAATGTTCTCAGCATTTATATTCAATGTTGCCCCATTATCTACGACAAATCCTGCCTCCGGATCCGCTTCTACATTTGGTTCCGGACTGGCTCCCGGAAGATCTCTGCGAACCGTTCCGGAATAAACGTCACCATCAATCGTTGCCGCACTGGAGCCACCATTGATCTTTACTTTGTTATCTGCGATCAACGCATAATTCAAATACTCAGAATGTGTACCGGCCTTCATCTCCGGCAGGTTCACACGAATATCTGTCGTGATCGTTGTCTGATAGTCTCCCTCTGTCTTTATAACCGTCAAATCCTTCAGTAATAAGCTATTGTCGCCACTGTCATACTCCATATCACCTTTACCATTAACATGACTCTTATATCCATCTACAAAATTACCGCCACTGTATTTGGACTGTGCCTCTGTCAAGAAGCCTCTGATGACGGAATCATGATATTTCATATTCGTCACGCCTGTGGTAATATCACAGTCTCCTTCGGACAAAGCGCTAATTACTGCATTAAAATATTTTGAAGAATACTTTCCGGTCAATGAATCTGTTGAACCGGAACGCACAGCACCATACGCTGCATATACGCTTTCATATGCATCTCTGGCTGCCGTATCTGATACATTCTCCACACCCGCTTTGATCGCATCTACGATGGAGTCTGCATTATAAAAATTGGTCTGAGATTTCTTCTGTGCCTGTTTCAGCTTAATATTGGTTACTGTCATTGAAATAACCGCTACTGCCAACAGGGAAATGAACGTCGCTGCTATGATGGTCATAACTAACGATGATCCTCTCTCATCCTTTCTGAACTTATTCATACGCTCTCCATCCTTTCCCTTCTATTTACTGAACCTTATTGCCATCTACTGAGGCCAATTTATCTGACTCATCAAATGGATAAGACCCTCCCTTATCCTTGTAAACCGATACTGTAATGTCGACCAGTCGGTTACTATCCTCTGTCGTGATCAACGTATAATTACCCGAACCATCTTTTTGCATCACCGTAGACACATTACCACTTGAGGCAATTTCATCATGACCACTTGCACATAAGTTTGTGTAAGCTTTTGTGACTGTACCTGTCAGATTCGTATCTGTTGATACTTTCATCGAATATGTCATATCACGGACGATAATGTCCGGATCGCTGTGATCTCCCGGCGTCGCCAATGAATTTGCTACACTATTCTCTGCCACAAGGTACAGTTTCATATTAGCCACACCTAATGTTGATGCAAGCGTTGATCCCTTAATCTCTACCTCATCGTTTTTCGTATCCGGCTTGTAGAATATAAAAATATTCTCAAACTTATCCGCATCGATCGACTGCTTTGCGATATCTACTTTGTAAGGATCCGGATGTGCCGTAAGAATTGCATCCGGATATTCATCCGAAGCATCCTTCACATAGCTATACTCATATGTAACTGTCGCAATGATCTTACCGGTCGATGCACCCGGCTTAATACCTACAACGATCTTACGTTTCAAATGATTTCCGATCGTCGTTGTATTGACTTTCGTTGTATCCTTCACAATCGTATTCTTATTATCCTTACAATATGTAGAGTACAAACCACCGTAATATAACTTAGCATCGGACAGATACTGTGCTGTCTCTGTTGAGATCAAGTCTTTGTTGGAATCCATCGATGGAATGATCGCCTTACTATACGATAGGTTGCGATCATACAGACCATTTGAACCATTATAAACATTATTCACTGACTTCTTTGGGGTGACATGTGCAACCACATTATAACTACTGCCATTAACAGTATAGTTCTTGTACATATCATATGCCGCCGGCGCCGATGGCAATGGAGATGCTACTGTCCAGCTTGCCTTTGGTGCCGCAGATGGGTCTGCCACCTTATCGTTATCGAGACTAAATGAAGCGTTCTTTAACTCCTCGACAGCATCCTGTGCTGCAACAACAGCGTTCTGCTGCTGCTTGGTCCTTGCACTGTGCCGCATAGACTCTGAGAAATACGCCAATAACGGGATCGAAATAGTAGCAAGTACGACCGTCGTTATTACAATCTCGATCAACGTAAAACCCTTATTCTCTTTCCATAATTTTTTGATCATACTAATTTCTCCCCTACCGTCTCACTATTACTCCAATACGCCCGGATTCGTCATCCGAACCCGAGCGTAACCTATTTACTGAAAAATATTGTCTTTGCGAAGTGGTACACCGGATAATGTCAGATCCTTATACTCTTTCGCCTGTCCTCCAACTGAGAACATCTGCACGGTCATTGTACACTGTAATGCCTTAGATCCTTCATCGGATGAAATATTAACATTCGAAACATTCATTCGCTCTGAATAGTTGTTGATAAAGTTCAACACGCTCTTCAGCGATTTATAATCCGTAGCAAATGTAATGCCTACATCCGAACGGTAACCGGTATAATTACCGGTGTCGGTTGACTGCGCATTCTGTGCATTGTCTGCAGCAGCAGTCTCATTCGTTGCTGCGTTAGCCGTATTATTCGTACTATTCTGTGTATTATTACCACTAGCTGTCGAATTGCCACCATTCGCATCTTTCGACTGAGCATCGCTGTCTGCATTCTGTGCTACAACCTCTTCTAATGCTGCGCCATCCTGGAAGAAGATCTGATTCATTGTAAAGTTCTCCGTTGTGATCGTAAGACCCTTCACTTTCTTCTCTAACTGGTCAAAGCGATTGATCGCATCCTGCGTACGAAGCTCTGACGGATATGCAAGAAGCACCTGCTCGGTACGGGCATTCTTCTTCTCCGTATCAGCCTCTACCTGTGCTTTCTTGGATACTTTTGCACGAAGCTGTGACACTTCCATCGCCAACTGATCATTCTCTGTCACTACTGTCTCGCGCTGCTCATTGAACTTCTGATAGCCTAAGAACCATGCCAACGCTAAAATCACCAGTGCACCAAGGATCATCAATACTTTCTTATCTTTATCTGCTAATGTCGTCTTCGTCTTTGTGTTCTGTGTAGCCATTCTGTGTCACCTCCTATTACTGTGCCGTCTGTGTTGTATCTGTTGTCGTTGTATCTGCTTCATCCAGTGAGACGTCCTTCTCTTCTTTCGTTGGTAACTGTGTATAATCTGCTGTTACCGAGAAAGTATATTCATCTATCTTATCATTCTCAGACTCTGCTCCCGCGATAGAAGCAACATTCACATTGGTCAAAAGATCAATTCCTTCGAACTCTACCAGCATCTTAGCTACTGATATTTTTGTTTTTGTTGTGATCGTCAGTGTCACTTTATCTTCTGTCGTCTGCAACGTAGACACCTGCATCTGCTTTGGCAGTTTCTTCTGTAACTGCTCGATCAATGCTACCAAATTTTGATTCTTCGTCGATGTCGCCACATGCAGCGCAGCCGCATCTTCAAACTTCTTAGTCGCCTGTTCGTTCTCCGTATATACCTGATTAATGCTCTGCAGTGACTGCTTCTCCATCTTGAGATTCTCATTCTCCTTGTTCGCACCAACAAGTCGGAACCATCCAACTGCAACGAGCGCAACTGCAACAACCACACTGCCTGCCAAGATGATCTTGACCGTTCTCATGCTTGCCGCACGACCCTGCTTGTTTTTCAGTTCCTTTAAGGAAAATCCTACCGGCTCAATCGCTGCACCGATCGCTGCAATATACTCCGTCTGATCCTGCATACTTCTTGCAAATCCTCTAGAGAATGTAATATTTGTTAATTTCTCCAGCTTACGAACCGGAAGATCCATTTCTCGCTCAAACAAGGTATCCAAGCCGCGGATCTTAACACCCATACCTGTGATATAAATATAACCGAGCTGGCAGTCCGGATAACGAGAGCCGAAATAATCAACCACTCGAATAACACTTAATAAGATACCGCCTACCGCATCGGTAACTGCTTTTCTTGCCTCACGGCTTTGGCCGGAGCGTTTCCACTGATCCTCGGAAATTCTTGTTCCTCGTACTGTCTCATCCTCATAATCCAATGTGGAATACACAACATTTTCACGACAGAGCATTTCCATTGCGTCCGTCTCATCGCGGCACTCCAATGCCGGATGTGCTAACATCGTCTCTATAATTGTATTCGTACCATATGGAATCGTTCTCTGCATGATCTGCTGATTCTCTTTCAATACACTCACCATGGTATTTAAGGAACCGATCTGCACACACACGCTATATCCGGATCCAATATGTTTCTGCAGCACCTGCATGGAACCGTTTCCATAATAGTCAATGGATTCCACGCGAACGCCCATCAGATCTGCCAAACTATAATAATTCTGGATCAAAGAGTCCGGTGCAGCGAGAAGCAGCAGTTTCAAGCTCTTTTTATCCTTTTCCTTAACTGTCTCTAACACGTTGTAAGCCAATGTGTACTCATCCATGTTGACCGGGAAGTAATCCTGCGCTGTTGCATTGATCAGATTGTCTAAGTTCTTCTCCGGAACATACGGAACAGTTACCTCACGACTCGCAATCTTGCTAGATGCGATAGAGAACACAACCTCTTTTTCTTTGACACCATTGTCCTTCATCTGTTCACGAAGAAGCTGTGCCATACGATCCTTATCCTTGACATAACCATCTTCCATAACACCTTCCGGTGTGTCAAAGGAAAAGGCATTGTACACATGAGGGTTCTTCTTCAGGAAATCAATGACAACCGCCTTGGTTACCTGTTGTCCTATCTCAATACTCAATACTTTCTTTGCCATCTATCTTGTTCCTCCCTGTCTTTTTCATCATAATTTGATCCATAGCTTCTGTACGAAATACAATAGAAACCAGTTTCATATCACACAATGTTTGACAATGCGTCAAGCACTCTGTGACAATGAAACCAAGATTTTCCATTGCTTAATCTTGGTCAAAAAAGCCCATAACAACAAAGATATGTGTGTCCTATGCCAGTCCACACAATCTCAAGTACCACTCTATTATCGGTTCACTAAATAACATTGCAAACCATATTCCCATTGAAAGATAAGGTCCTAACGCTAAGCGATGATTCGCACCACTAACTTTCATTCGTATCACATGAATGATCGATCCGGCAATACACCCTACAATAAATGCAACAATACATGCTTTCCAGCCAATCACCAGTCCTGCAACCGCCATCAGCTTTACATCGCCACCGCCAATGCCACGCCCTACCGTCACCAAATAAATAATCAGTAGGATAACACTGACCGAAAAGAAACCGATCACATGCTCTTTCCACTGCGGTCGATCTACAATCGTAGCAACAATACCCAGCACAAGAATCACTATATTCACCTTGTCCGGGATAATGTATTGTCTAAAATCAATGATACTTAATACTATTAGGGCGGATGTCAGGAGACAATATATCACGCTCATAACGTTGAAACCGTTCGCCAAGAAAACGATCACATATAATGCTCCATTCATTCCTTCCACGAGGGGATACTGAAGCGATAACTTCGCATGGCACTTCCTGCATCTGCCCCTTAGTATTAGGAAACTGAATAATGGGATCAGATCATACCAGCGCAGGTAATATCCACATTCCATACAATGAGAGCCTTTTAACAAACTCTCCTTCTTCGGATAACGATAAATGCAGACATTCAAGAAACTGCCTATCACTATCCCGAACATAAATACACATATGTACAAAACCAAATACGCACACCACACTGGCATAATCTATCTCCTCTATTATAACTCTGTATTACTCTGTTGTAACCGTAAGTTTAGCACTTGCAGGAGTTCCAGCAGCCGTACCTAAATCAATTGTAACAGAGCCATCTGCTTTTAAGGTTACATATAACTTATTTCCTGATGCTTTTGCTTTCTTGGATGTGAACTTACTTTTCACTTTAGTTACAACCGCGTCTGTATCTGCCTGACCACAGAGTTCAGCAAATGTGCTTTCAATGGTTGCAGAAGTTTTAGAAGTAAGATTTGTCTTATTCAGCTCAAACGTAATATCTGCTGTTGCAGCCTTAGTTGCTAAATCAAAGCTATCATCCTGTGCTATTGCAGAGACCATGGAAGTTGCCAAACTACTAATCTGCTGCTGATCCTTAGACTGACGAGACTTCTCCATGTAAGGAATAACCTGTGATGCAACTACACCTACTAAGATAGCCATAATTGCCATAACGATAATCAACTCAACGAGAGAGAAACCTTTCTCTTCGTTTTCACGTAACTTTGCTACATAATTTTTCATAACTTTAATCTCCTTTTCTTAAAAAATATTTATTATAAACCACTTCTTGGCTCGTGGTTATAACACAACATAAAATCAATCTAAAAATTCCTTTTATGAATTCTCCGCCATACTGTAAATGCTCATCATCGGTGCCATAATCGCTAACATAATCGGTACCACAATTGCTGCCATCAAAATGATGATAAGAGGTTCCATAATCGCCGTTACGGCCTGTGTTGCCGCTTCCACTTCTTCATCATAGTAATCAGCAACCTTTTCCAACATCTCTTCCATATTACCGGTCTCTTCACCGATACGCGTCATGTGACACAGAAGCGGTGGAAATACTCCACTATCTTCTAACGGCTGTGACAGTGCCACACCTCGTTCCACTTCATTCTTCGCATCCTCAACCGCTACTTGAACCAATCGATTGGACATCAACTTTGCGACAATTTCTATTGCAGCAACCATCGGGATGCCGGATGCCATCAATGTACTCAAGGTTCGAGTCAGTCTCGCACTAGCTGACTTGATTGTGAGATTTCCAAATATCGGTGCTTTCATGGCAATCGTTCCAAAGAACACTGCCCCTTGGTCTGTCTTCATAAACATTCGGATAGTAACAATAACTACGATCACACCACCTAAGAAGAACGGCCACTTTGCGATCAAGAAGTTACTGATTGCCACAACTGCCAATGTAATACCCGGCAATTTACCACCTGCCGAGTCAAACGTCTCTTGGAATGACGGCACCACCTTAACTAACATGATGATAACTACACCAATGATTACCAAAAGCAAGACACATGTTTCCCTATCATAAAGATATTTCTGGAACAACCTACACGGTTGCCCCAATTTCCGCCTTTTCAGCAGCTTCACGTTCTGCTTTCTCACGTTCATATTTCCGTCTCATATAGGTACGGTTCCAAGCACGTTTCTTGCGTCTGCGTTCTTCCTCTCTCCGTTGTTCCGGTGTCAGTTCCGGCATGGGAACATCCAGTTTACCGACATATTTGAGGTAAATATCAATCTGTTGTATTCGTTCCCCGGTTGACTTGTCTGCTTCATGCACTACAATCTTATCAATAAATTCGTGGATCATTGGTGTAGTCAGCTCTGAAAAATCGGTATATTTCCTTACCAGTTCCATAAACTTATCAATCCTTGTATTATCTTCTTCAAAATCAGAAATTTCTTTCTTTGTGTTCTGGATAGATGTCTCCAAGTCAGCCTGTTCCTGCTCATAGTCCGAAAGAAGCATTTCAAAGCGTTTGTCTGTCAGTTTGCCGCTGACATTATCCTCATAAATCTTCTTTATGAGTTGGTTCAATTCATTGTTCCGCTTCTGTTCTCTGGAAAGTTTCTTCTGCAACGCTTTTGCGGCATCCTCTCTCTGGATTTTCGACTCATTCCGTACTTTGGAAATAAATTCTTCCTCATGCTCTTTTACAAATCCGGCTGTTGCTTTCAGCGTTTCCAGAATTAAATCCCTGACAACATCGGTTCTGACGTGGTGCATGGAACAGGAATCCGTAAATTTTGACTTATTCAGGGAATAAGTAGAACAATGGTAGTTATCCTGCGCATTGGTGTATTTTCCTGTGGGATTACCGTTTTTGTCCTTTTTCTCATAGCCGCCTGTTCTGTGGTTAAACATCTTTGCACCACAGTCTGCACAAAACATCAACCCTGTCAGCGGATTCGGTTCGCCACGTTTGCTTGGTTTATGCTTTGTTTCACGGATTTTCTGGACAGTATGCCATGTATCTTCATCCACAATCGGCTCCTGCGTGTTCTCAAAGAGAATCCAGTCCTCTGGGGAAACCCGTCGGGAATGTTTGTCTTTGTAGGAATCCTTGTGGGTGCGGAAGTTGACGGTATGCCCCATGTACTCCGGCTTGCTGACAATATCAGAAATCGTGGTTGCTGTCCAAGTATATGGTCTGCTCATGTCACAGCTTCCCCGGCAAGTGCCAAGTCCCTGTTTTGCCAGATAATAAGAGGGGCGTTCCACTTTTTCCATTGTGAGGATTCGCGCCACCTGCATCGGTCCGTTGCCTTCCATGATAAGTTGGTAAATCCGCCTTACCACAGCAGCGGCTTCTTCGTCAATAATCCAGTGGTCATTATCTTCCGGATCTTTCCTGTAGCCGTAAATGGCATTGGAAGTAAGGTGTTTTCCATCCATTCCTTTTGCATGAAGTACGGATTTGATTTTACGGCTGGTGTCACGGACATACCACTCATTCATGATGTTTAAGAATGGGGCAAATTCGTTGCTGCTCTGCTGTGTGCTGTCAACCCCGTTGGAGATGGCGATAAAACGGACACCTTTTTCACGGAATAATACTTCCGTATAGAATCCTACCTGTAGATAGTTACGCCCGATCCGGCTCATATCTTTTACGATAATACAGCCAACTTTACCATCCTCAATATCTGTCAGTAAGCGTTTCCAGTCGGGACGCTCAAAATTTGTCCCAGACCATCCGTCATCGGTATAATGCGACAGGTTGGAAAATCCCTGTTCCTTTGCATATTTTTCAAGCATTTTTTTCTGGTTCACAATGCTGTTGCTCTCTCCGGCTAATTCATCGTCACGGGAAAGCCTTTCATAGAGTGCCGTTATTTTTGTCTGTTCCAATTGCTTTTTCATAGAAAAGTCTCCTTTCCGCACCTGTTTGGTGCTTGCAATCGGCACATCTATATGCTTATATTTTAACACAGATATGTCGATTGCGATACGCTTTTTTGCAAGAAAAAAAGACAGAGCGTGCGGCTCTGCCTGAAAGATATTTCTTGTCCTTCAATAATAGGAGATTTTGGGTGGGGTAATCGGAACTGTTTTGATTATGTTTTTATACAATTCATGATTACGCTAATCATCATTTCTTTTTCTTCTGGTCTTGATTCAGCAATCATAATAGTAAGGGCTACTAATGTATGGTCATCAATGAGTTTATCATTTTCATTAAAAAGAGCATTATTTTTATCCAGAAAATATAGGAACATGGTAGCGGCAATACGTTTGTTTCCATCATAAAAACTATGGTTTTTGGTTACAAAATATAACAGGTTTGCGGCTTTTTCTTCCAAGGTTGGGTAAATGTCTTGTCCGGCAAAGGACTGATAAATATTCCCAATGCTTCCTTTAAAAGAATCATCTTTTTCTTTTCCAAACAAATCCGATTCATCTCCAAAACGCATAGTTGCTATCACTTTTAAGCATTCTTCATATGACAAAATATAAGTTGCCTGATTACCGTTTGGGCGTTTCATATTCTGATGGTCGTAAGAATCCAGTAATTCTAATGCGGTATTGTATTTTTCGATTACCGAAAGTACCTGTCTGCTGTCTAATGAATTTTCTGTACGTTTCATAATGCGTATCACCTCTCCAAGTTGATTGATACGATTATTATTAACGGCATATCCCTGTAAAATGTATTGTTTTAAAACAGAGTTTGCCCATTTGCGGAATGCAACCCCTCGTTTTGATTTAACACGGTAGCCAACAGAAATAATAACGTCAAGATTATAATATTGTGGCGGTCTGGATGCTTTATTGGTACTTCCGTCGAAAATTTCGACAGAAGTATCTTTTTCCAATTCGCCTTCCTTAAAAATTTTTCCAATATGATATGCTATAGAAGAACGTGCCGTATCAAATAATTCACTCATTTGGTCTTGTGTAAGCCAGACGGTTTCTTTTTCAGGAGTAATGGGAACTTCCAGCGTAATGTCATTATCTGTAAATAATACAATTTCATTTTTTTCATTCATTGCTGCCATTCTCCTTCCTGTTTTTCCCTCTGCTCTTATAAACATTATACTGGTTCTTACACTGCCCGCTGCAAAATACCGTGTTCGGTCTGGACGCAAGGAACACCTTGCCACAATGCTTACAGACTTTCAAAGAAGATTTTTCATCCGTCAGCATGAAACTGAACATCATCTGTATTGCCAGTAACAGCGAATGGAAATCCCATACGATGGTAGGTTTTTCCAGCAATTCGATATGATACGTTGGTGCAATCCCACCAAACGTTGCCATGCCCTGACGGTATAAATCTTTCTGCATATCGTCAAGTTTATCAAAATCCTGATAATACAGGAAACCGGACAAAAAGGTAAATGCCCAGTCGGTAAATTCTTTCAACAGCCATTCATATGGTTCGGCATATTCCCGCAGTAAACTCATAGTAACCGCCTGCGGTCTGTCACTCATGGTCATTACCAGTGCTGCCATTGTCGGCTCACTGACGCTCCAAGTGGATTCCACGCCCCGCTTTACAAAATCAAGTTTGTCAAAGGGGAAAAAGTAAGACAGATATTGTTCCGTTGTCATGCTTTCCTCTTTGATAAAACGATTTTTGGGGAGGTATACAGCCTCATAAGTGATAAATTCCGGTGTAGTGGACAGTGCTGTCATAAAGCCGAGCAATCCATAAGAAGATACAAAATCCATAACAGCATTTTTCTTTATCTGTTCATCAGCATCCTGATTCATGCAGGTAACTCCCGTGTTGATTGCATGGAGTACCATTTCATCAGAATCTGTCAGGGGATTATACAGATTTGGTTTTGCATTTTCGGCAGGTGTGATATACAGCACGCCCTTATCATCTTCCTTCCATTCATATTTATCATACCGCACCCAATGGGAACTGGTTTTCTTGAAAAGGTTCATATCAATACCTCACATAGTTGTAATTGCAAATTTCAATAAATATATTACTATCGTAACAGACAAGCCTGATATCGTCAATCGCTACTTTATTTTTTGCTTTGTTTTCCCTTTACTGTATCAGGTTTTGAAAGATTATTTTGTCCACTATCAGCAAAAACGGAAGAATAATTCTCCAAAAACTCTTTTTCTCTCCTGCATAGTGGTAAGTTCACTTGCTGACGTTCGCATAATGAAATATACAGCTTCTTCCGTAGCTTTTTTAGAATGGTATTTTTCACTTTGAGGATGTTGCGGTCAGTCTGGTTACGGATATGGGCAATCCGCTGATTGGAATACTGCCTAATAGCACTATAGTACAATACTTCCTTATGAACATCTTTTAACTCATGGATGGATTGTGCTATATCAATATCCTCAACCAGTTCCTGCATTTCAAAGGGGCAGTCAAAAATGGCATCCAAAAATTCGCCCTTTGTTATCTGTTTCCAGAACACAGACTGAATCGGTTCGGGGAGAATGACTTCCTCTGGTGCTGCGCCCCATTCTAAAGGAATATCGGAACGACCAATGACATGATAACGGTACCGCCTGTCTGCATTTGCTTCCAGCCTGTCCCACCATGACTGTACGTTGCGGAAATCTTCTTCCGTCCGTGCGGAATCTTCCAGTCTGGCAAGTGCTTCTTTCTGGGTATCCCTCCACAGCTTTTTCTTTGATGTAGAAACGGCAACCGTTTCTTCCCTGAAAGAGTTTTCTTCTTTTTCCTGTTCTATTTCTTCAATTGCGGAGCGTTCCTGTGCCAGTGCCTCCAAAAGACCATTTTCAAAACCGTCATCTTCCATTTCTGAAAATGCTTCTGTTCCTTTCTGCATTATGGATTCACCGCCTTTTTGTCCGTTAATTAAAATTTCTTCAAATATTTTTCAAAACAGTTCCGATTTGCCATGTCCATTTCTCCTATTAGTGACAGAGAGTAATTTCTTTTTGGATAAAAGAATTACAAAGGTCAGAAAGGAGAACCAGAGTATGCGATATCGAAAAGTTGAAACAGGTATCTGCTGTCATTGTTGCAGACCACCACCTCATAAACAGTATACAAAACAAATGTTCTAATAGCAAGGAGGATTTTATTTTTATGAGAAATGGTAAAGCAGAAATTGAGAACAACAGTTTTACAAAACGAATCGGAGCAACCACTTATGTAGTCAATGTTCATTTTGCAGAAACGGATTCTGTCACAGCGGAGGATAGATTATTACACCTTATCAGAAATGACATTCGTGTAAACGGTCTGCCTGTAGTGGCAGAAAAATGAATTTTTGATTTGTGCGAAAGCAATGGTTTTATTTTCGGCATGTTTTAAAGAAAGGACGATATTTATGGCAAAACAAAGAAGGACACTGGACGAGCGAATCCAGAGCTGCACTACCAAAGAGGAAGAAATGTTAGAGAAACTGAAACAGTATCAGGCACAGCGTAAGCAGTTGGAAAAACAGAAGAAAGCAGAAGAACGGAAAATCCGTACCCATCGATTAATCCAGATTGGCGGTGCGGTGGAATCCGTGTTAGGCAGACCAGTTACGGAAGAAGATGTTTCCAAGCTGATTGCTTTTCTGAAAAAACAGGAAAGCAATGGAAAATATTTTTCCAGAGCTATGCAGATAGAGTGTGATTCAGATAAAGCAAAAGATACAGACAGGGGAGATGATACTTTGTCATTCCCTTCGTAGAGAAACGGAGAAGGGCGCCCACATAGACAAAACGCT
>ERZ791659.89-NODE-89-length-73117-cov-8.23546_pt1 | contig 73117 bp, 62 predicted proteins | sample MGYA00510053_ERZ791659 | MGnify/ENA primary metagenome ERZ791659 (study PRJEB30046, sample SAMN00715192) | human gut metagenome | study: EMG produced TPA metagenomics assembly of the A metagenome-wide association study of gut microbiota in type 2... | reverse complement strand
TAATACTCTCCATATTTGAGCACCCACCGAAACAATCCCATCCAATACTAGTAACTCCTGTAAAATATTGGAACTCATCAAAACTGGTTATCTCCGAGTTCCCTTGGAACTCAGATCAAAAGCTATTCAATTGGTATTTATATGCTATTTAAAGAAAGCATGGAATAAAAGTAATTATCGCTTTTCGATTTGTGTTAATGTCTGCTATTACATCGCAAAATGAATTGAAATAGCACTTCATTTCGTTTTTCGGTTTATAAGTGATCTGGGCAGTGCGATGTATCCTGCATTCGTATTCAGTAATGATTTAATTTTCTGAGTCATTTTTTTTCTTCTTTTTTGCCCTATGTTGCTTTGCTACTGAGTTTGCCTCTAAAGTGCTGCTGCGTAGAGCTTGGTTATCAATCTTTTATGGAAAAAAGTGCTACCGATTTGCTGTCGGTTTTGCTGTTTTCTACCTTATTATAAGAAACAAAGAAAGAAACAATAGAATATTTCTATCAAAATATTCTCTGTTTGAGCGCGCTTTTTGTTTCGGAAGACAAAAGTAGTGAAATGAGGGGGAGGCGGAAGTAACAGTAAGTCACAAGTGGAGGGCGTGTAAATAGTTGATATGTACGGTGGTATAAGGGGGAGTGGCGGGTATTTGCAGATAAACGTTTTTTAGGATATAAGAAATTTTTTGGAGTCTTTTTTTAGTACATGTTTGTGTTGCATATTTGTATCACTGATTGTTTACGACAATCCGTTTTAATACGTTGGGTTTCTCTTTTGAAGAAATCAATAATCCATACTTCACTGTAGGGGCGGATTGAATCCGCCCGTATGCGCAAAGCAGATTGTTATCGGGCGGATTCAATCCGCCCCTACAGTGAAGTGGTAATAAAAATAGTGTCCGTATGATATCTTTATGCATTTTAGGTGGAATTTAATCCTCCCATACGATATACCCTTAGGATTCCACAATCCATTTTTCTATATTGCGTGTCTTTGCACTAAAGTTTACACCTATTTTAAAGATTTTGCGTCCATCCGCTTCAAAAGGAAGGGCATACTGCTTTTCGTTTATTTGTTTCAGAGCTTCTTCGGCTGTACCCTCCAGTTTAAATTCCATAATGTAAATAAACTTATCAGTCTGTAGCACCATGTCGATGCGCCCGTGGCTGGTGTTATATTCTGCTTTCACGTAAAAGCCCATCAACTTTGAAAGGATGAAAAGTACATTCTGATAGTGCACTTCCTGGTCACGAATCAGTTCATAGGTGGTATCGGCAAAGAAACTTTGCAGGCGGTGGAAGAAAGAATCATAATCGCCGGAACGCACTTCACGTACAAATTTCTGAATTTCAAATGGAGATTCCACTTGGTTTACGTGAGCATAAAAAGGTAATAAGAATTTCATAAATCCTTCTTCCACTTCGCGGTTGGGAAATCCCAAGCTATAGATGCCAAATTCCTCATCATATCCCTTTATGGTGAGATACCCACTCTGATAAATCACCGGAATGGGATTGGTGGATTCGGAATCAATGCTGTTCAGCACCTGGGCATCGGTTTCCTCGTGCGCCATGCGTTCCAAGTTATAATGATGCTTTTTCAGCAGTTTCACCAGATAAGTGGGTGTCCCCGTTTCGAACCAATAACTGCCAAATTCCTTACGCTTGAAGGCGTTGAGCAGGCTGAACGGATTGTACATGCCGATGGAATTGTGCGTAAAGTGATAACCATCATAGCACTCTTTTAGTTCGGCACACAGTTTATCGTAGGTAATGCCCCGTGCGTCAGCAAATTCATACAGCTCGGCTTCCAGATTCTCATGAATTTCCCTTTCGCTGATGCCGCACAGTTCAATGTATTCATTCCACATGGAGATGTCATCCAGGTTGTTCAGGTCGCTGAATACACTTACCTTTCCAAACTTGGTAACACCTGTCAGCACACCTATCTGAATGCATCCGTCCTTGCTTTTCAGTGCTCCATAGAATGCTTTCAGGGTTTCGCGGAAACTTTTTTGCAGGGCTTCATTACCGATGGCTTGCAGCATGGGCTTGTCATATTCATCTACCAGAATTACTACGAGCTGTCCTGTTTGGTCGTAGGCGCGCTGAATGATGCTTTCGAAACGCAAAGCCAACGATTTTTTAACAGAACGAATGCCGTAAATGTCTTCCCACTCATCCAATGTAGTGCTCAATTTTTCCTCCAAGCTCTCCGGAGTATCATACTTTTGGGTATTGAGATCCAAATGCAGTATAGGATATTTTATCCAATCCTTTTCCAGCTTTTCCATTGCCAGTCCTTCAAACAACTCCCGTTTTCCTTGAAAATAGGCTTCCAAAGTAGAGATAAGCAAGCTCTTTCCAAAACGGCGCGGACGGCTCAGGAAGTAATAACTGCCTGTCTTCACCATTTTATAGATCAATGCAGTTTTATCAATATAAAAATAGCCGCCTTTGCGGATCTTTTCGAAATTCTGAATGCCGATAGGATAAATTTTATTGCTCATAATACTTCTGCTTTTTGAATATCAACACACAAAGATACTTATTTCTTGCTTTATCAGGAAAATATCCGGAAACATAAATTAGGAGGAACAAAAAATAATTTGTTTCTTTGCATATAGAAAGCAAATTAGGAATACTGGCTTGTCTTTAGAAGGAATAAATAATCTATACTTCACCGTATGGGCGGATTGAATCCGCCCTCCTCTTTACTAGATCATATCCTCTATGACGGAATTCACCAGTCTTTCCGGCACAGTGGAGTAGTCAATGTAAAAATGATGTTCCACTAAATTCTTCATTTGCTTGGCGCGGCACTCCACGGAATCTCCTCTCCACTTTATTTGTCCTTTTTCTATTAAAGACTTGTAATACAATACAGTAGAATTAATCATAGAACGCAATTCCCTTTTCTCGTTTAGCAAAATCTTTTCTTCCGGATAGATAATGGTGATAGATGTTTTTTTACGAATCTCGTTGGTTGTTACATACAACTTGTCTAGCTCTCTGACAGTCTTTTTTTTTCCCAGTCGCTGAGAATTCTTTTTTCTCTTGATTTGTTCATCTTTAAAAAATTAATTAATTTATAAATAAAAAATGCCCTTGTTTTCCATAAGGAAAGCAAGAAGGTTGTTTTAGTTTGGTTTTGAATGAATTGTTTAAGGTAAACCTCCACCGTAGGGGCGGATTGAATCCGCCCGATAACATAAACGGTGTATCTGTGGATGCATTACTCCCAAGGTCGTGACCGTTGGTTCGGGCAGATTCAATCTGCCCCTACGGTGGACGGCAATGCTATTCATTCCCATTCCCGAAATGAACGACAAATTCTAGGCACCCGCCCCTACGGCGTATTTGTCACCGCCAACCGCTGTAAGATGCGCTTCACCAGTTGGTGTATATTGAACGGTTTCTCTATATATTCTTGGGGTGAAAGCAATTTGCCTTGGAGGGTGAATACCGGGTAATCTCCCATATCTACTATGTATAGAATAGGGATATGGCGGGTTTCCTCTTCACTGTTCAAGGCTTCTGCTACTTCAAAGCCGTTCAGTCGGGGCATATGTATATCCAGTAAAACAAGATCCGGATGTGTATGCCGGGCCTGTTGAAGGGCGTCGATGCCATCGGTAGCGGTGAGCAGGCTGCAATGCGCTTGCTTTAGTAAAATATTGAGTAGTAGCATATCCGTGGGGATGCAGTCGGCTACTAGGATGGTGTATTTTGATAATGCCATAATTTCTTTATTCCTTTTGTTATTATTCCTTTTCGGTGGTATTCGGTAGATTAATAAGGCGCATCTTCATCTTGTACACAACGGATAGCCCAGCCGTAATTACGTCCAAAGTAACCGACTTGGATTCTTGCCGGGCCGATACAAAACAGACTGGATTCATAGTCGGCTGTCCAGGTATGCCCTAGTGAAGGGTTTTGTAAAGCACCGCTATTAGCTGGCTTACGTTCAGCACTTGTAGAGAACCAAAATGTATTATCTATTGTCCAAGTAGATTGATTCTCTAAATTAACCTCATCAGTTAAGGCAAATATTCTTCCTCCTCTGGGATTGTCTTGTCCTTCAGATACTGAATAGGAGTTTTTCCAATAGAATGTACCGTTAAGACAATAGGTTGAATATGTAAAATAAGCATTCTTGTCTTTTAATCTACGGTTCCCTGAGTAGTCATATTCTATATTGCCAGAATAATCAGCTAATCCATCAAAGATAGTTCCGGTTATGTAATTCCTATGGCTACTATCACCTGTATATCCGCTGTGCCCGCACATAGGAACTTTCCAGCCATAAGGGCTTGGATCATATAGACTTTTTTTGCCAGGAGAGTTTGGATACTCTGTGTTCCAACGTGTGGTTCCGGTAGGAGGATTATTGTTATCCCACCAATCGTTGTTATAGATATTGTTTTGACCATCAACCCAAGAATAAATAAAAGTCAGCGGTTTTTTTATAGTATAAGCTAATCGGTTTCCATTTTCCATAGAAACACTGCTTTTGGACATATTGGTTACTGACATAGGTTTCCCATCTCCATCAAAAATAACATTGATTTCATTCGTAGTGCCATCTGCAGAGCCAAAGAACGGATCTTTCCGTCCCCACTGATAAAACAGTCCTTGCCTGTCTACTGCATCTTTAGTAGTGTACTTGTCTTTAGTAAGTCCCGGAAAACCTCCTGCACGTGCTCCCAGTTCGCGATCCATCATTACCATGTTCTCATACATACCTCCTTTTTTCCAAAGATCGGAGCGATATTTATGCACTGTTCCATTCAGGCTACGCTTTTGCGCATCGGCGTAATCGTCATATCCACGGTCGGGATTGATACGTGCCGGTACATAGTTTGTGATCCATAAATGCCAACTCCATACTATATCGTTGGCTGAGTTATAGGCGGCAATCACGGCATTTCCTCCTTTACTGTAGGGTACACGGATGTATGCACGTGCATTTTCCGGACCGCTGTTATCTACAAAAAGCACTTGGTTGGAGTAATCGTTTTCAGATAAGCGGTATCCCATTACCAATGTACCAGTGGTTCCTGCATCTTTTGATTGCCAATACACTTTCATGCTAGTAATTTTGGTATCTTTATTATCACTGCTTATATAGGTAGGATTATCTCCTGTAAGGTCTATTAATTCATCGTTCCATCCATTTGTTCCGGCTTCGTGCTTATAAGGGTTGAAGCTGAACAAACTGTTGGGCTGAATCATAAAGCAATTGGAGGTAGGTTTAAAGTTATCATCATTTCGGGGAACTTGTGTAGTTTCCTGCCTATCAATGCGTGGGTCTTTATTATAATTAGCTCCGGTGATGTTTACAGTCCATACATAGTTGGTATTTTCGCGTACATTGAAATCGGTTGTTTCCTTTCCACCCAGATAGACGCGGTAGAACAGACGCTCTTGTACCTCATTGCTGGCAGCATCTTTCTTTACCGCCACAAATTCCAGATAACCTGCCCCGGTGGGAGCGATGTCTTTGTTGCGGTAACTGGGGGCTGTGGCTTCGGGGGCTGTTCCTTTCACATTGGCAGGCAGCCAGGTGGTGTAGACTGAGTAATCCCCTTCTGTAGACACTATGCCGCTGGCAGTGGCATCGTCTACAGTGCCTCCGGTTAGCTCATCTCCTGTAAGGCGGAAGTAGTCTATATATTCTTTTACCAGTGTGGGATAACTTTGGTCTGTCCATATATCATTCTTTTCTCTTTCCGGTAAGAAGTAGAAAACTTTAGGCATTTGGCACAGGCGTACTTCTTCTAATTCGTAATCGGTTACGTTGAAATTCCATTTCACGGTCAGTTTGGCGGCAAGGCGTTTCAAGCGGATGCGGACATCTTTTCCGTCGGGGCTTTGGATTACAAATTTATCGTTAACCTTTACAATATTGACATATTCCAGATAAAGCACATAAGGCATTTTGTTTATTTGATCCTGTGAAGCTCCCTCTGTGGGGATTCCGGAAAAAGAAGTTGTTGAAACCAAATTCTGTATATTGGATAATGCACCAGAGATACTGGGGAGAGTGATACCTTCCCCACGGACGGCAATGAAAAGTTTACAGTTGTTCATTGCACTCAGGTTTGCGGTGATATCTATATGTCCACCGGTAGCTTGGCTGGTTCCTAGAAAACAAGTATTTACGGCAGTTCCATTTTGATTCAATTGTATAATGTGTAATTGGTAAAGCCCGTTCGGCTTCATTTCACCACCCGCCCTGCTTTTTGTTTCGGGAACCAGTTGTGCATCCAGCCCGGTTGCAACATCATCACCGACACCGGTTACAGTGCGTGAGTCGTTGCCCGTGCCATATCCGTCCTCTTCATCGGCAAACCCTATGCTTAACTCTACCGGAACGGTTCCGTCCGGCATAGCCGGAGCGGGCAGGTTCAAAGTTTCATCCTGACAAGCCATCAGTGTGGCCAGTAAAAAGGATAATGTAATAAAATATGCTCTTATCTTCATCGCTCTATTATTTATGTTATGAATTGAAATCTACGGTGTTTTCTATGGTGTCACTATCATCAAACACTATTACATTGCCATCTGTAATGGTGACGCGTGCATCAACGCTGTTTGCCCCGCCTATGTTTACGGTGACGGTATAGTGCATGTTGCGGCGCACATTATAGTCGTTGGTCAGGTTGCCACCCAGATAGATTTTGTATTCCACGCCAATGCCGTCCGTGCTATATATGGGGTCTTTTGATGAAGCATCGAACCCGGTGCGATACTGATACGTTCCCCGCAAAATGAGATGGGTGCATCCCTCCAGTGAACCACCGGTGCCGGGGCCGTTGCCGCTTTGGCTTTTACCGCTGTAGGTGGTGGCGGTTCCCTGTCCCCGCAAGTTCTCACTAGTGTAGAATGTCAAGGCGTTTTTATCTGTTTCCGTGCGTTCCTGCCAAGGGTTAGCAGTCCAATCTCCATTTTTCAAGGAGACTTCTGTGGTGCTGATGTGATTCTGACTTGCTTCTACATCTGCCCCCACAGACACCGGAGGATAAGGCGTACTCTTTCCTTCGGCAGAGAACAGTGCCAAATGGGTGGGCTGATTGACCAATACGGCATCCGTAGGGGTGAACTTTCCATCCTCCGGCTTGGTATTTTGATAGCATACATCAATGCGGGCGTAGGTGCGTACCAGTGTGGCGCGGATAGGAATAGATGCTGCTCCGCCGGCATCTGTCGCATCTGTAGTGCCGGGTGTAAAGTCTATGCCTTTCTCTACGGCAAGCACTCCCGGTTCGGCAGCTATGTCGGCAGGGATGGATTGTAATAATGATTTTATGCCATCTTCCGATTTATAGTTTTCTTGTATAGTGGATAGGGTAGGAGCACTGCCATCTGCTGCCTGTTCTCCCAGAAGATTTATTCCTCCATTCACTATAATATAAAAGCGGCTCTCTTCGTTTGTGAAATAAGCGTTACTGCCTCCGTCACCTGTTGGGACAATAACGAGGTAATCAGACTGTGCTTCACCTGTTATGCTTTCTCCCGTGTAATATTTGGCGGCGGATAATGTGGTGGTATTCCCCGTCTCCACTTTGTATTGCAATACCCATACGTCATTGAAGGGAATGCCCGACAGGGATGGGACACTGCCTCCTGCCCGGCTGTCTACAGACAATTCTCCGGGCAGTTTCAGTATAAACGAGAAGCGGGCGGATTGGGGTGTATCCTCTGCTTCGTTGCTATCGGCATCCTTGTGGCAGGCGGTAATTCCCATTATCATTGTGGTGCAAACCAGTAGCCATGCCAAGGGGCTGAAAAGATAAGTGTAGTTTATTTTTTTCATTCTTCGTCTCCTCCTATATCGTCAGTGGTCAGTTCTCTTTCGTCATAGGCTTTCACGCTGAGCGAAAGCTCTCCCTCTCCCAAATTGCCAAAGAAAGTGAGTGCAAACTCAAACAGGTATTTAGTGCCCGGCAGCAGTGCTTTGGGGATGGAGACTTCATAGGTCTTGGTGTCGGTATCAGTAACGCTGGTACTTGTATTATCATTCTTGTTGTATCCTATGGATAAGTTGACTTTAAACTTCAAGCCCTCAGCCGGGCTGGCAGGCAGAAAGAGGAGGTTGTCACTGGCTACGAAATAGTAGCCGTCTGTTTCGCTGCCCGCATTGCTTCCAAAGCTTTTCCACTGGGCTTCTGAGGCATCTCCATAACTAATGTCTTCATCCTTCCATGCGGCATTTCCCCGGGTGTAGTTTCTGGCAGATGGTATATTATCCATTTGTATGCCGGTTACTGTAAGGGATAGTATCTTTTGGGGCTGGGTGGCATCCGCCTTTACGGCTACGGATACCTTGGAGCACAAGCGGGTGAAGGGGGTGGTAACAGGAATGGTGATATAGCTTGCTCCTTCTTCGGCTTGAACCACTACATTTTTCAGGGTGACGTACATAAAGTCTTTTCCGTTGCTCACAGAGAGGGTCTTGCCATCATCCTCAGAGAAGGAAGGCGCTCCGGAAGTTTCATTGTAGGAAATGAGATAAAAATTATAAGTTCCGCGGTATAGCTTTATGCTGCCGGACTGGGAGGTAGATGCGTCTGCAAATGTGCCGTTTGTTCCATCATTGTTTGCTTTGATGGTATAGACGGCACTATCTGCTGCTGTGCTTGCTTCCGTGCCGTCACTGACGGAGTAGGCATAGACACGGAACTGAACTCCGTTTTTCAGGAACTCGGTCATTGCATTACCTAGGGCGGCGCGGCTTCCGGTATTGGTTTCGGTTTGGGCATCGGCTTCGGGCATGGTGAAGCGGATGCCCAGCGGGTTGCCGTCCGTTGGGGAAATCTCCCGGTCTGTGGGGTAAGTGCCGCTACAGGCATTGAACAGGGGGAGTAATAAAAAGATGATCCATTTATTCATTGCTTTCTTGTTCTTTTTGGGGTGGATAAAAGTGGGGTTATTGTATGCCGACGGTGGTTTTGCCATCGTCGTTCCAGCCATATACTTTCATGTTTTTAAATTCGATGGTTCCTTGTCCCACGCTGATGGTGTAAACGTATTGCTTGCCTGCTTCCCATGTGCTGTGCTCCTTGCTCAGTTGGTCGGTAGTCAGTGTGCGGGTTACGGTGGTGCCTCCGGTTCCGGTTTCCGAGATGGTGAGTTCAAAGGAAAGGTCGTCTAGTGTGGTGGGGGCAACCAGGCAGACTACATTTGGGTCGGTTTGGGTTTGTGACAGTGTTGTTGTCCCCTTTAGGGTAATGGCAGGTACACCGCCCAGTTTGCTTATAGTGCCTCCGGGTATGTTCATGCTGCCGTTGCCTGTCAGCAGTTTGGCGGTTTTGCTGTTCAGTGCCAGGCCGGTCAGTGTCATGTCCTCAGTGTTTAGTTTGGTTACTTTGAAGGCTATCTTTGCCAAGGCATGTTTCAGGCCGGTGATGCTTACTTTGTGGTTGGCGCTGCGCACGGTCTGGTAGTTGCTGCTATATAGGTAGTCGGTCTGCTTGGTGGGCGCGAAACTGTCTTCTGCCTGTATTTGCACTTCTGCCTGATAGGTATAGGTGGTAGTGCCTCCACCGGTGGTGGCAGTGGCGCTGATGGTGGCATCTTCGGGATAGATGGCATAGATGCGGGCGTTACTGTTTATTTTTATTTGTTGTTTGCCGGTGGGAGTCCATTGGCCGTTTGTTCCGTTTTCGCCCTCCTGATATTGGTAGTTTCCGTAGGCAGAGCCGGAGTTTCCTATGTAGGGAGCTCCTTGGTTGGCGTCCTCGGTGGCGTATAGGCGCAGGGTTTTCAGGGTGCCGGTGGTTATGATGTCCCGGGGGGCGGGAGTGCTTCCTTCTTCTTTTTCTTCCTCCTCTAGTCGGGCGGAGAGTAGTTGCAGGATATCGCTGTCAGTCTGTGCCGATGGCGGCAGAAGGGGTGCTTCCTCGTTGCATGAAGCGGCAAGGAAGAGGAAGGTGGTGCAGTATACTAGTTCTTTTTTCATGCGGTTTATATTTTAAAAGTAATTTTGTTATCCTTTGCCGTAGGGGCAGATTGAATCTGCCCGATGACGGTTTGCTTTGTGTATACGGGCGGATTCAATCCGCCCCTACGGTTAATGGGCGCTGCCGGCGTCAATGTCTGTTGAGCTACCGCTCGGGTAGTCTTCTACGGTTGCGCCTTCCAGCTTGGGATAGTCCGAGAAGCTGAAATTATAGATATAGTTGGTGCCTGCACTCAGTTTCTTTGTGGTTTGGGTGTAGGTGCCTGTCTTTTCTGCTTCGGTGGGTGATGCATCCGTGCCGCTATCTGTCACTGTACATTTTATAGTGATGGTATAGGTTAGTTCCACTCCATCTTTTATAAGGGCGGTCCAACTCTGCTTCTTGGCTTTATCAGGAGAAGTGGCGGTGTTGCTAAAATCATAGTTCGGTTGATTCATATAGAGGCATTTTATGGTTTCGTCTGTGCTTGTATCTCCTGTATTTCCCGTCCGGATGCCTTTCCCTGTCAGGGTAACACTTACGGGAGTACGCTCTTCGGGGTAGCTCACATGAATGGTGATTCTTGCCGATGTGGGGTGCAAGGCATTTTCTCCGGTAAATGCCAGTTGGTTGGTACTGGTAGGAGCGATGGCAGGCGATACCAGTTGTTGGTAATAACGCGTTTGGAAATTGGTTAATAGGGTCTGGTCCTCCGGTATATCTTCGCTTGCTTCCAGAGTGGCGGCAGGAGGGGTATAGGTAGCCGTATAGGTGATCTTTTCTCCTGCTGTCACAGTGAAATACAGTCCGTCTGTAGAAGGAAGCCATAAGGAGGTTCCATTGTATGTATAGTTATGCGAAGTCGAAGTACTGCCACTTGCCGAGATGCTGATCACATCTCCTTCGGTAAAGGTCTTGTTGAAGATGGTCGCAGGATAATCCTCTGCCGAAGTATCGGCACGTCCGGTCGAAGTACCGGTACGCCCGCTTGAAGTGACGGAAGCTATTTCTGCTTGTACACTCAGCGGTTGTCCTTCTGTGGAAGCCTGTTCATCCGTGGTGCACGATGGCAGGCAGATGGCGATGCAATAGTAAAAACTATATATAAAGAAGGTGGTTCGTTTCATAAGCTATATTCTATTCTTAATTTTCAGTCTACGTCCAGCGTATGGTCTGTTTCTACGGTTTCACTCCGTTCTCCTATCTCTACACCGACAGGGAATAAGATGTGGTTGTTCAGTTTTAATTTGTATGTGTAGTTGTATCCTGCTTCCCACTTTGTTTTAAAGGCATCGTGGGTGACGGACAGGGTACGGTCATTGCCGGTATCGCCTTGTTTTCCAAGGGTTAATGACAGGGTGACCGCCGCGCCGGGAGCGGATATGGGGGCTACCAAGCCGTAGCCCACGGTGGTGGCGGTGCTTCCTATCTGTATGGGGGGAGCACCTGAGGTAACTGTAAAGGATAATGTTCCTACGTTTTCCAAACCGGAAAGATTGCCGTTTGAGATGCTCATGGCACTACTTGAACTACCGGTAGATGTAAGAAAAGGAGTGGCCGGAGATGCTGCTTTCAGTTCAATTTTCTTTATGTAATTATAGCCGTCCTCATTCTTTCCATCATCGTTTTGTATCTGAAACTCCACTCTTGCCAGGGCGTGGTGCATATAGATGGTTTTGGTTATCTTTTCTTCCAATTTATTCATGTTTATGGCAGCGATGACGGGGGTAATCACATCTTGTGCTGCCGAGCCGAACAGGTAATCTGTGGCGCTGCAACTCCAGCCGTTTGCAGGGTCGAAGGTCTGGGATGCCGGGATTCCTTCTGCTGCTACGGGGATGGTATGATTTCCGTCGCCGGTATCGGGGGTTACCGTGGCATCGGCAGGATGGAAAGCATTCAGGGTGGCCTGCAAGGTGGATACATAAATGGGGGTGGCAGTGCCGGAAGTATTGGTTCCGGCATAGCAAACCCATGTGGCGGTGGTTGCTGATCCGTCGGTAGCGGTGGTGGCATAGGTGTATCGTCCGCTTTGTGTTTCTGTGCCTTTATAGGGGACGTGGGCTTCTGTGCCGGTGATATATACGCCGATGGCTGAAATCTTTCCGTTGCCGCCCGTTCCCGTTCCGGTCACTGCGGAACGGGGAGTGCTGCTTACCAAAGAAATATCTGCGCCCTGCACAAAGCTGAGTTCCAAGGGGCAGGGGGGAATGTTGTTCGTATCCGTTGCCTGCAACAAGGATGCGGTATCTGTGCAGGCGCAGAGGATGAGCAGGCAGATGGGGAAAGATGTATATATCATTCGTTTCATTTGGGGTGGTCTTTAATTGGGGTTATTTGCTTCCTTCTTTGGGGACGGGGATAAGTTCGCCGCTTATTGTTTGATCTGTCCATTTATTGATTGTGACATTGGTTATGGCAAGCTCTTTACCGTTTAGTTTTACGGTATAGATATAGTTGTTGCCTGCTGCCCATGTTTGGCTACTTTCCGCCGGTATGGTGACGGGGTAATCATTTCCATCCACTGTGAAAATCGCTTTGATGGAGTTTTGAGTGATTGCAGAAGTGATGGGATATACCAGCATGCTGAATGCAGGGTTGTTATCGGGGGCGGCTGTTCCACCACTTGCAGATTGATGCAAGGTATATCCTGAACTGTCACCGCTGCCACCGCTTCCTTTTGTATAGATATATCGGGTGATTGCAGTTGGTGGTGTTGCATCATTCGCCGATGTTACAGTAACAGCTTCAATCGCCCCTGTACTGATATTCATTGTCATAGCTCCTAGTTGCAATGAAGTATTGGAGCCCTCATTAGTCAATTGGATTTTCGTTAATTTCCCCTCATGGGTATAGGTTCCATCATTGTAAACCTTGAAACTTACCATTGCCATGGCGTGGTTCATCTTTAGACTGATGCTGTTGCCAGGATTTTTACCTTCGCTGGTATCAGATGATTTGCCATTATTAGCAGTGGGCTGTGCATTTGCTGTAGCACCCTCTTTCCCGTCAGTAGCATACATATAGTCCGTTTCTCCCGGTGCTGCAAGGATGGTGGGAGTATCGGAAGTATAAGTTGCATCAGCCACAATCCGGCTATTCTCACTATCAGTATCGCTTCCTACAAAAACCTGTACCCCGGTAGCTTTTAAATTATCTCCTGCTACTCCTTCTCCGCTATCAGTCGTTACGGTCAACCCATCCGGATAAACCGCATAGATGGTAGCAACCTCTGCCGAAAGTTGAATTTTATCACTTCCATCATTATATCCCCATGTATTGCTACTGCTACTACTTGCATCAGTACACTTAAACTTTGCATGATTATTACTGGTCTTATTGGTATTGCTACTATGCGCATAAACAGCGATCACTGCATCTTTAGCAAAATATTCACCAGTAATAACCTTCGTACCTGTAGTCCCAGCCGCTCGCGTCAACGCAATACTAGACGTATTGATACATAAATCCACCAACTGATTGGCTTCATCTAGTTCCTCATTTTGAGAGCAGCCACACAATGCCGCAGCTGTGCATACCGCCCATATTCCTATCACTCTTGTTTGTTTCTTCATGTCCTTATTCATTTATATTATCAATCTACTAAATCCATTCCTCCTTCTGTGACGGAGTTCCATGCTGAGATGCTTACATTTACCTGCAAGTCACTGTCATGGATAGTCAAAGTAACCGTGTGTGCATAGCCTGCCCGGAATCCTTTCTTTTCTGTTCCTTCATCGGTCGCTTGATCTATCTTTACCACTACATCCTTAAAAAGCCCTGCGGAAGTCTCAATATCAAGAGTGAAACTTCCTGCCTCGCTGGGAGGTAGCAGCAGGTTGGCAATATCCACCGGTGAAGTGTCTTTTATTTCCGTCGCTTGGATGGCGGATGATGAAATTTCCACATCCGCCTCTCCGCTGAACACAGCTTTGCCATCAGTCAGTTCCACGGAAAGCGAAGGGGTAATTCCTTTCACTTTGATGCCTGTAATGGTGAATGCCAGTCCGCTTGCCTCCGCTTTCTTTGCCTTTATTTGCAACTGGGTAAGAAGATGGGCGAATACGAATTTCTTTTCATCATCATACTTGGTAAGCGTATTCCCTGCAAACCGGTTACTGTCCCATTTATTGCCCCGCCGGGGAGGGGCGTGCATCACGTCCGTGGTTCCGTCCAGCGTATAAGTTACTTTGCCATTGGCAAGGGCGCCTTGGGCGGGATGCGGATGCACTCCGGCAATATAAATCCATTCTCCGCGAGACGGGTAATAATGGGTATTGCTGCTGAATGTGACTGCTGCCGAACCTTTGTCTACCGAAGCGTTATCGCTCCACGCCACAGTGGTGAAATCATTCTCTGCCAGTGATGCAATAAAGGTAGGTTGGAACGCATCATCAGGAGCAATAACTCCTGCCCCCCTGCTATCTGCCGAAAGCGTGTTGCTTCCTGCCGATAGCCGGATGGGCACAAGGTTTTCCTCCTCCTCACCGGCGGAGCACCCCGCAAACACGAGTGCCGCCGTCAGGAGCAGGAGGAAAGTCCATGAGTTATTTACACTTCTTTTTGTCATATCTTAGTTTTACAGGATGATGGAACCGGAGTTTCCGTCCTCCCAATTATTGACTGTGGCGGTGGCATTTATCTTTACCGCCCCTTCGGGATCGTCATTGGGTGCGGTAAAGGTCAGTGTCACCTTGTGCCGTTTGCCTATGGTTGTCACCAGGTTGGCGCCGGGATTGGCTTCGTCTTTCAGCGTAATGCCCTGGAACAGGATAGGGGAACCGCCTACATTGAGCACAATGTCCACCACCAGTTGTGCCGATTCGTTCACCATGACGGGATTTCCGCAGTTGGTGGGCTGGTCGGTCAACCCCACGGACGGGATGCCGGGTATGCTGAGATCGGCAGGGGTGGCAAAGGTAACAGAAGGCGCGGTGAGATTTACTTCCGAAGGTACTTGAGCATTTCTTAGGGTGATGCTTTCCACGTATGCAGGTTCGCTGAACAGATCGCCATTGTCGTTGGTTCCCGCCTTTGCCACGAAATATACCTGTGCGGTCTTGTGGTCGAAGGTCAGGGTGTGGACGGTTTCTGCCGTAGGGCTGACTGCCTGATCTGCTGTCGGCGTATTGCTTGCTTTGGTTCCTGCATCTGTCCAAGCGGATAGCATCACATCCTGTTCGCCATCGCTACGGGTAAACACCACTTTGTCACCCTGCAAAGTACCTGTGGGATACACGCCCAGTATATAGGTATGTATGTCCTGGGTGTCACTGTAATATTGTTTGGGCGCGATGGCTATTTCCTGTCCCGTGGTGGCATGGGCATAGAAGGAACCGCTGGCAGTCCATGCCTGTGAGGCTTCTCCCGCAGTTTTTCCTTCGCGGCCAATAAGCATGGTGGTGAGGTATTGTCCTTCGGACACCACGCTGCGCCCCTGTTGGGGCACGGCCAGTACGTTACTGCCCAAGCGGATTTCAACCTTTGGGGTGGCAGGCGCCGGGACGGTAGATGATTCGTCACTGCTGCATCCTATCAGGGTGGCGAGGGTTGCGGCAGATAATAGGTATATGTAATGTATTCTTTTCATTGTTTTCTGTTTGGTTATTGGATTATTTCAGTTCACCGGAACCTTCTTCGCCCGGAGTCCATGCGGTAACGGTGGCTTGGGTACCGATTTCAGCACCATCAGTCGGTTCTACCGGTTCGGTCACTGTCAGGGTGATAAGGTGTGAACTGCCGATGACGGTGGTTAGTTTCTCACTTGTATTGCCGGCACTAGCTCTCATAACTTGTACATTAGCGAATGCATAATCTTTGTTGCCTACGGTGAGGGTTATATCCAGTTTGATGTCATTGGATGCATTTACCATAACGGGACGGCCTACGGATTTAGCATCCGTGGTAATGCTGTTGCCACTTACGATGCCCGGTACATCCAAATTGCTTCCCGGAGTACTGAAATTAGCTGTTCCGCTAAGGGTGACGGACTGGGGAATGCTGGCATTCTGAACGGTGATACTCTTTACCGAAACGGCTTTGTCTTTCCATGTCTTTGTGGGCTCGGCAGACAGTTTGAATGCGAATTTCAATTGGGTGGTGAGGTGCTTGAATTCCAGTGTGATTGGAGTGGAGTTGCCTTCTGATGCTGGCGTTATACTAGGTTTTTCTCCGGCATCCGCACTTGCATACATCACATCCTGCTCTCCGTCTGTAAGTGTCATGTTCACATTGTTTCCATTAATACTCCCTGCGGGGGCTATGGCGGCTACGGCAGTCTTGTTACTGGAATAATAATATAGGATGGGATTCAGGACGATTGCCTGTTCAGTGCCTGCCGTGAAAGTGGCGGCAGAAATGTTGGCAGGGGTTGTGAGCGCATCCGATTCACCTAATACATTGGAATACTGAGGTTGGAAATTGCTAAATGCGGTGCTGGCATCATAACTATCCGAATAGTTTGCCGTCAGCACAGTGGCCGTTACATCGCTTCCGCTTTCAATCACTCCACGCGCCGTTACTCCGGCCACGCTCTGCCCGATGCGTATAGGAACAGCATTCCGGGGTTTTCCCCCGTTATCCAATCCGTCCGTCTCATGGTTACTACAGGCTGCGAAGCATAGCGCAGCGGCTGCACAATACAATACATGTTTTTTCATTTTTAGTTCAAATTATATAGTTAGTAATATTTATTCTTTTTCTTCCCCCGGAACCACTACATTCCCCGTGCCGTTGTTGCCGTCTGTCCAGTGGGTGAGCAGGGCATTCAGGGAGAGGGGTGTAGGGATTTTTATTTCAATGAGGTAGGCAAGTCCGGTTTCCGAACTTCCTCCTTCAAACTTTACGGGTATGTCATTAAGTACCAGGTCGTGTTCCTTCTTATTATCTCTGGACAGAGTCATGTCTACAGTGAGGGTCGCTCCGGGTTGCACCAGCAGGTAGCCCAGGGATACGCTTTCTTCGGGTTGCAGGACATAGCCTTCCTCGTGGCTTTCTGCACGATAGAGGAAGAGGGGCGCGATATCATCTGTAAAAGAAAGTTTTCCTTGTAACAGATTCAGGCTGGCACCGGAGGAAGAGCCGTTGATGCAGACTGATCTTAGCCGGTATTCCGTAGGAAAATTCTTGTCGGATTTTAGCGATACATTTAGTTGTGCCAGCAGATGGCGGAAAGTTAATAGCCGGTCTTCGCCATCAAACGGACGTGCCAGTGAACCTGTGCAGGCATCGGCAAAGAGCAGGTCTTCGTTTCCGGTCAGAAGATAACGGGCTGTATTTCCTTCTATTTGGGTCTGTGGATAGAATCCGCGCAGGTATAGGGTGCTTCCGTCGGCCGGATAATAGCGCCGGGGACGCAGTTCTATCTGTCCGTCATTGGCAATGCCTTCCCATTGCTCGTTCAAGGCATCTTTATAATTTCCTGCAACCAAGGAAACAGGTGTTTCTTTGAACAGGTCTATTGCCGAACGAGATTGTATGGAGGTGAGAAGCCGGATTGGAACTTGTTCCTCTTCGTTGTTGGAGCGACGAGAGCAACTCATTAAAAGGAAACACCCTACTAAGAAGATGGCTCCTAAAACGAAATCGGATATGTGTTTTTTAGTCATAAGCGTGTCTTTTTGTATTCCCCGGTTTTATATATCTTATTTCGAAAATAAGGGCGATACCTGCTCCGCTCACCTGTAAAAGTCAGGTTGAAAAGTAATATTTTGTGAATGCCGCATACTTTTTCTTCAGAGAAAGCCCCCGGAAAAGGAACGAATAAAGATAAATATTTGTTAAGGGGAGAGGGAAAGGGATGATGGTCTTAGAGCCGTATATGCCTTTTTTGCCCTTTAGCTATCCGTATGCTCATAAATAGATAAAAAACGTAAAAAGTTACACAGTAATATACTCGCAGATTAGATTTTACAAAAAAACTTATCGAAATACTTGTTTATTCTTCTTATAAGTCCTAATTTTGCTCTCAATTATAGGACATCATTTTATTGTTTTATAGATTAAATGTTTGATTAACAGAGGTTTGTATATATATCGCCCTTATTTTCGAAATAAGTACTCAAGCACTCGCACAAACAATGCAATTTACGCTTTTTGTTACCTTTTCGTATGATTTATTCAACTTTTCCTGACTTAGTTCCGCCAAGTAGATCAGTGTGGTATCCTCCGACCGGTGTCCTAATGCCTGACTGATGGCAGCCAGCGGAATATCCATCTCATGTGCCTGGCTTGCCCAAGTGTGACGCGCCACATAGAAAGTGAGTTTCATGTCCAGGTTCAGTTCTTTCCCTATTTTCTTGAGGCATTCATTGACTCTGCGCTGAATCTTTTTGTAATCTTTATGTGATGCTTCCTTTTTATTGGGCAGTACAGGGAAAAGGTATAAGGCTCCTTGCCGCCTGTATCTCTCGATAAGGATTCGCATGCCGCTTGAAATGCCAATGGCAACCCGTGTGCCGGTCTTTGCCCGGTTGTAGACAAGGATGTTCCCGTGGATGTTCCTTTCCTTGAGGCGGGCAATGTCTGCCAAGGGCATGCCGCATGCCAGGAAACTGAAAAGGTAGAGGTCAATGGCCAGCCGCCTGATGGCAGAACCTTTACAGTCCAGACGAGCAATTTGCTCGATGGTCTTTAGGGAGACGGCACGTTTCAGTGTTTTCTCCCGTTTCAGTTGCAGGTGCATAAAGGGATTGGCGGGGGCGATGCGAGTCGCTGTCCCATTTTTTACGGCATCATTATACATTGCACGGAAGTTGCTCAGGTAGCTGTTCACCGTATTGGTTTGCAGTCCTGCTTCTTCCATGTGTGCCCGGAATTCATCCACTAGTTCACGGGTCACCCGGCTCCAGCGCAGCGTGTTTTTTCCCCAGAATGCCTGTAGCCTGGTCAAGGTTGCATGATACAGCTCTGCCGTACTCTCTTTTCCCAGCTTCCGCTTTTTCTTTATACACGTGTCCATGTAAGTAAATACATTGTTCGATTTCATTTCTTCGTACTATATTAATTGGTAAGAGCGAAGATACAACAGAAAGAGGGAATGAATGGTTTTTTATGGGGAGTATAAAGGGATTTGTTCATCGTTGAAACGGCGCATGGAAATCTTACCTTGACTACATAGCCGAGTGCCTGAAGCGTTACGCTTCCTAGCGCGACAAGCAGAAAGGTGAGTCTTTTGTGCATGGTTTTACATTGGCTATGACGGCTCAGAACCATTTTTACCGTCCTATCTCTGAGGCGGATACGCAGGCAGGATATGTAGATATTTTCCTCTGCCCGCTGCTGGGAATTTATCAGGATATGGAACACAGCTACATGTATAAGGGAATGGAAATGAGGGTATGTGAAGAAGTGTAAGGATAGCAGATCTTTTCAAAGTAGTTCTGATAGATATTAAAAAACTCTCTCCACCGTTTTATTCAAACAATGGAGAGAGTTCCTTTTAGAAATTACCTTTATTATTCAGCCTGTGCATCTTTCGGCATCATATCGCCTTCGATGTAGAGACGTGTCATTTCATTTTTTCCGTTTGTGCGGATGGTGATTGATTTCTTAAAATGTCCCGGAAATTTGCCCGCGCCATTATAGATTACTGTTATCTGCCCGCTTTCACCCGGCTTGATGGGTTCTTTGGGGTACTGAGGGACGGTGCAACCACAAGAGGCTATGGCTTGATGAATGACCAAAGGACCATCTCCTGTGTTCTTGAAGTTGAATACACATGTTACTTTCGGGCTTGATTCGGGAAAAGAACCGAAATCATGTGTCGTTTTATCGAAAGTAATCTCTGCTTCTCCTTGCGATTGCCATACGGCTGCATAGGCGGTTAATCCTATAATCAACAATAAAGTTGAAAGCAAAATTTTCTTCATTCGTCTCGTTATTTTAAAATTATCGCGGCTAAAATACAACTTTTTTGGTAAACTGTCCTTAACTGTTAGCTAAATAAATGGTTAATTAACACCTTTAAAAGTAAGGAATGAAGACCATCAGCCCGATGATGGCGGCGGCAATGGCGCATATCAGTACGGCTCCTGCTGCTATATCTTTTACATCGCCTGCTATGGGGTGGCGTCCCGGCGATACGAGGTCTACCAGCCGTTCTATGGCGGTATTGAAGGCTTCGGCAGCCAGTACCAAGGCAAAGCAGAGAATGATGATGAACCATTCCGTGCGGCTGATGCCGAATGAAAAACCTGCAATGGTGACTGCCACGATGGCGGTGCAGTGTATCCAGGCATTATGCTCTTTGCGGAGAAAGCTGCCTATGCCTTTCCAGGCATAGGTGAAGCTTTTCAGTCTTTTCTGTAATTCGTTCATATTATTCATTTGCTGTAGGGGCGAATCCGTGTGTTCGCCCGAATGCTGTTTGCTTTGTGTCTTCGGGCAGACACATGGGTCTGCCCCTACGGGGGAAGATGTTCTTTATCCTCTGTTTACTTGCTTTACGCCTTTCACGGTCTTGATCTTCTTGACCAATGATTCCAGTTTGGACGTATCGTCTACCAGTACCGTCATCATGCCGCTGAATAATCCGTCGTGCGAATCAATACTGATGGAACGTAACAGGATATTCGTCTCCTTATTTATAATAGAGGTGATGTTGGTAACGATACCTATATCATCATGCCCCACAATGCGCAACGTAATGGGGTATTGCTTTCCCTGGCTCTTTCCTGCCCAACGGGCTTTTACGATGCGGTAGGGGAAGCGTGCCATCATTTCCTTGGCATTGGGACAGTCGGCACGGTGTATCTTGATGCCGCCGCTGATGGTGACAAAGCCGAATACATCATCTCCATAAATGGGGTTACAGCATTTTGCCAGCTTAAAGTCCAGTCCTTTCAGGTTCTTGTCAATCACCAATACATCGTCTTTGAATGTCTTGTCGTCGGGATCTGCCTGCATACTGAAGTTCTCGGCGCTGCGGTACACAATGTCATCGCGCACTTCCGTCTCTTTCTTTTTCAGTTCCAGGTACTTTTCAATGATGTCGTTGGCATCCCGTGTCTCGTTGGCGATGTCCTGATAGAACTCGGTTACGGTCTTGTATCCCAGTTTCTTGATAAGGCGCATCATTACCGCTTCATCATATTCCAGCTTGCGGTTCTTGAATTTACGCTCTATGGTTTCCTTGGCAAACTCCGTTTGTCGGGCTTCTATTTCCTTGATGGCCTGGCGTATCTTGGTACGTGCCTTGGAGGTGGTGACTATGTTCAGCCAGTCGCGTTTGGGCGTCTGGGTGTTCGAGGTCATTATTTCTACCTGGTCGCCGCTGTTCAGTACGTGCCTTAGCTGTACATTCTTGTTGTTTACCCTAGCGCCGATGCATTTGGAGCCCAGCTTGCTGTGGATGGCAAATGCAAAGTCGAGGACGGTTGCACCCTTCGGCATCTTGTACAGGTCGCCTTTGGGGGTGAAAACGAATACTTCATCCTCATACAGTTCCAGTTTGAACTGATCCATTACTTCCAGGTCACTGTCGGCATTCTCCAAGGTTTCGCGGATGGTGGTGAGCCATTCATCCAAGCCGCTTTCGCCCTTTACGCCCTTGTAGCGCCAGTGGGCGGCAAAACCTCTTTCGGCAACATCGTCCATGCGCTCGGTGCGTATCTGTACTTCCACCCATTTGCCTTCGGGGCCCATTACGGTGGTGTGCAGGGACTCGTATCCGTTGCTTTTGGGTACGGAAAGCCAGTCGCGCAGACGCTTGGGGTTGGGCATATACATATCCGTAACGATGGAATATACCTGCCAGCATTCCTGTTTCTCCTTGTCGATGGGGGAGTCCAGGATGATGCGGATGGCAAATAAGTCATACACTCCTTCGAAGGGGCATTTCTGCTTCTTCATCTTCTGATAAATGGAGTGGATGGACTTGGTGCGTCCCTTCATGTGGAACTTCAGTCCGGCTTCTTCCAGTTTCTGCTGGATGGGCTCAATGAAGGAGGCGATGTATTTGTCGCGGGCGCTTTTCGTTGCGTTCAGCTTATCCTTTATATGATAGTACACATCATGCTCGGTGTACTTCAACGAGAGGTCTTCCAACTCCGATTTCAGTTTGTACAAGCCCAGTTTGTGTGCCAAAGGGGCATACAGGTAGGCGGCTTCATTAGAAACCTGGGTACGCGCTTCCACGTTGGGGGTGTTCTTGATTTGCCGCATCAGGTTTACGCGGTCGGCAATCATAATTAAAATGACGCGCATATCCTCGGCAAAGGAGAGCAGCAGATTGCGGAAGTTTTCCGACTCTATGGTAGGGCTTTTGGAGTACAGTTCGTTGATTTTAACCAGTCCACGGATAATGCCTGCCACGTCCTCTCCGTATTCTTTTCGTACGGAGTCCAAAGAATACAGACGGTTCTTCACCGATTCGTGTAACATGATGCCCAGGATGGAAGCCCGTTTCATCCCGATTTCTTCAGCCACGATGACGGCTGTCTGCATATCTCTGATAACGGGATTCATCCCGAAATTATTTCGTGGCAGGTTGCCTGCGGCAACTGCTTTAATAAGGTGCGTTTTTAACTTGTGACAATCGCCTTTTAATAAGGTATCCCCGGACAATTGAAGCAGTCGTTTATAGAGGGTGAACAGTTGCTCACGCTCTTTGGCTGTGAAAAATGTTTTTTCTTCCATAACACGTGAAATCTTTTCGAGGGTAAAGGTAGTTTTTTTCTTCATTTATTAGGCAGGGTTCTCGCATTTTTTTGTATTTTTGGGCAATTAATAATGAAAAGAATAAGGTAATAATTTATTTAAACCCAATAAAATCATGTACTTATGTTAACACCTGAAGACAAAAACTTATTAGTGAAAAAAGGAATTTCGGAACAACAGATTGCCGAGCAACTGGTATGTTTTGAAAAAGGTTTCCCGTTTTTGAAGTTGGATGCTGCCGCTTCAATCGAGAAAGGTATCATGGCTCCTGCCGAAAATGAAGTAAAAACTTATTTGGAAGCATGGGATACATATAAAGAAGGTGAAAAGACCATTGTGAAGCTCGTTCCAGCATCCGGTGCTGCCAGCCGTATGTTCAAGAATTTGTTTGAATTTCTGGGGGCGGACTATCATACTCCGAAGACTGACTTTGAAAAGAAGTTCTTCGATCATATCCATAGTTTTGCATTCTTCAATGATTTGAATGCCGCTTGCATGGACAATACGGGCAAGACGATTGACGCATTGATTTCTGAAAAGAATTACAAACCCGTGGTTGCCAATTTGCTGGAAGCTGCCGGTTTAAACTATGGTGCCTTGCCTAAAGGTTTGCTGAAATTCCATCGTTATGCTGATGGCGTGCGCACTCCGCTGGAAGAACATCTGGTAGAAGGTGCATTGTATGCAGCCGGAAAGACGGGCAAGGTGAATGTGCATTTTACCGTTTCTACCGAGCATCGCGAACTGTTCACTAAGCTGGTGGAGGAGAAGGTTGCCGTTTACGCCAAGAAATACGGAGTGGAATTTAATGTATCGTTCTCTGAGCAGAAGCCTAGTACCGATACGGTTGCTGCCGATATGGAAAACAATCCTTTCCGCGATAATGGCAAGTTGCTGTTCCGTCCGGGCGGCCACGGCGCGTTGATTGAAAACCTGAATGATCTGGATGCCGATGTGATCTTTATTAAGAATATTGATAATGTGGTGCCCGATCGCTTGAAAGACGATACCGTTACTTATAAAAAACTGATTGCCGGTGTATTGGTGACTTTGCAGAAACAGGCATTCAAGTATCTGGAATTGCTGGATGGCGGTAAATATACCCATGCGCAGTTGGAAGAAATCATCCGCTTCCTGCAACAGGATTTGTGTTGCCGCAAGCCGGATCTGAAGGATTTGGAAGATGCGGAACTGGTGATTTATCTGCGCCAGAAGCTGAACCGTCCGATGCGTGTATGCGGTATGGTGAAGAATGTAGGCGAACCGGGTGGTGGCCCGTTCCTGGCCTATAATTCTGATGGTACTATCTCATTGCAGATATTGGAAAGCTCACAGATTGATATGAATGATGCTGCCAAGAAGGAGATGTTTGAAAAGGGTACTCACTTTAATCCGGTAGACTTGGTTTGTGCAGTTCGCGATTATAAAGGAAACAAGTTCGACTTGGTGAAGTATGTAGATAAGGCGACCGGTTTTATCTCTTATAAATCAAAAGGTGGCAAGGATTTGAAAGCCCTTGAGCTGCCGGGCTTGTGGAATGGTGCGATGAGTGACTGGAATACGGTCTTTGTAGAAGTGCCATTGAGTACATTCAATCCGGTAAAGACGGTGAATGATTTGTTGCGTGAACAGCATCAATAATTGCTATACATTTACTGTAGGGGCGGATTGAATCCGCCCGAAGACACAAAGTTAATTGTTATCGGGCAGATTCAATCTGCCCCTACAGTGATCACTACTTACTAATAATTAAACCTAATAAAAAAAGAATGAACCTACTAACCTTTATTGCTCCACTAGCGGTGGCGGCAACTTTTATCCTTCCGGCGAATGCAGCCAATCACAAAGAACTACCTGCCCTGGGTAATACCCACATTCAGGTATTCGATAAAACCAACGTCTATTTCTGTCCCGATTCATTCCCCAATTATACTCCGGCAAATGCTGATGGAGTAATCCGTTTGGTAAATGGACGCATCATCTTGAAAAAGATAACTTTGCCCGATTACAAACGGGATGTAAACGTAAAGCTGAAAGTAACCGTTGCTTCCAATGGTGACCGTTGGGATAAATCGGGCTCTTGCTTTGTGCTTCCTAAAGAATCGGTCATCAACCTGATGAATATAGCCGAAGGGAAGAAAGCATTTCCGGCAATAGACAGCGTGAAATACGAAAAGATGATCGGCATCCTGCCGGGTAAAGACTATGTGCCGACCATCGAACTGATGCGTTTCATGACTCCATTCGGAGTAGGCTATTATAGTTCGGACAATGATTCATTGAGCAGCAAACGCCGTCCGGTATATATCCCGAAATGGGAGAAGTGCGTTACTTGGGAACAAGACATTACCGACCTCTATCCTGCATTGGAGAAAGAAGCGTATGTAGGTATCTTTATTGATACCTGGACTGCCGAAGGATATGTGGCAAGCATGGATATTGATGTAAAAGAAAGCAAGATTACTTGTGATGCCATGCCCAAGCGCCATGTGAAATCTTTAATGAATACGGTGTATTATATAGGACAGACTTATCCTGATATTTTCTCTCGCAAAGATGTAGTTATGGATTTTGATATGCCGAAAGCTGCCAAGAATGTACGGTTGAAGTATATAGTAACCGGTCACGGCGGCCATAGTGGCGGTGATGAATTTGTGGAAAAGCGCAATATTATATCTGTTGATGGTAAGGAAGTATTGAACTTTATTCCTTGGCGTGACGATTGTGCATCTTTCCGTCGCTTCAATCCGGCTACGGGGGTGTGGTTGATTCCGCGCACTGCTGCTTATATAGGTGAGAAAGGGTATGCAACAAAAGATATTGAAGAACCGTTGGCTTCTTCTGATTTGTCACGCTCCAACTGGTGTCCGGGTAGCGATGTAGTGCCCGAAGAAGCTGTGGTAGGGGATTTATCTGCCGGTAAGCATTCTTTCAAGGTAAGTATTCCTGAGTCGCAACAAGTAGATGGCAATAAACTGAATCATTGGCTGGTATCGGCCTATTTGGTTTGGGAAGAATAATAGGTTATCCACCGTAGGGGCGGGGTTTGCCCGCCCGATAACACTCCGAATGGTGTAATCGTGTATGCATTCGGGCGGGCAAACCCCGCCCCTACGGGAAATGGAACATAAATTATTAGTTTTTCCGCTTCATACCACGAATGATTTCCTTATCTTCCTTACTTACCCGATAAGACTCCACAATCTTCTGCAACGCCTTATTATAAGTAAAATCATCCAAATGATTCTCTTTTAAAAGCACCATCGTTTTCTCCGGAAACCTTATATAGCACAAGGATAATGCCCACGCTACCGCCATCTTCACATAATATCCTTCATGACTAATCCTGTCCATCCATTGCAACACCTTATCTATATAGTCCTGATCCACATAATGCGCCATGGCTTTCACCACTCCGAAACGAATCTCATATTCTTTATCCGAAGCCATCCAGCCTTCTAGGAATTGCCATACTCTTTCCTTGTTCTTATCTACAAAACGCTGCTTGCCACAGAAATCAAAGGTATCACATACCGACCAACTATTAATCAAAGGAACGAATTTAGCCACCAATGCCAAATACGCTTCAGTATCCTTCATCTTCAAACTGCCTATCACCATGCCTTGCAGCATCCGTTCTTCCATATAAAAAGTATCGGCTGTCTGCAAATAACTTTTCCAGTCATCTTTGGCAATTTGTGTAGCCAGTTGGCGCAGGGCAGGAACCCGGATGCCCAGCACGTTATCTATCCCCGGATGCAATGACTCGGTGAATTTCTTATTTCCATCTCCCGCCAGTTGCAAGAGGTTTTCCTTTATGGTCATTCCGTTGATGCGGTATTCATTCATAGCAAACTCCCTTCCAGTCTTAATAAGAATTCTTTTTTATCTACTCCGGCAGCATATCCCACCATTTTGCCGTCGCTGCCTATCACTCTATGGCAGGGGACAACGATTATCAATGGATTCCGGTTATTAGCCATCCCCACGGCACGCACACTCTTGGGATTGCCTATAGCTTCGGCTATTTGTTTATAAGTACGCGTCTGTCCGTATGGAATTTCGCATAATGCCTGCCACACTTGTTTCTGGAACTCTGTTCCTTTGGCGGCCAAAGGCAAATCAAATGATTTCCGCTTGCCGTCCAAGTACTCCGTCAACTGCCTGTATGCTTCCCGCGTTGCTTCTGTTTCCTTTTCATCGCCAGTTTCGGGCTGATGGTGCACACTGATGGCGGTGATTTTTCCCGCTTCCTCGCAAATAGTGAGGATGCCTATTGCCGTTTGATACTTAAAATAATTCATCAATATATGTTTTTGGGGGAGAGTTAAATATGAAGTCCCATAATGTAATCATTCATATAATAGCCGTTTCCGATATGGAAATCTCCTTCGCTTACCTTTTCCATTCCCATGTGCTTATAAAACTGTAGGGCTTTGTTATTGCGATTTACATTGAGGTGCATTTCGCAAGGTTCGGGATGAATCTCCTTGATAGCCTTGACAGCTTGCTCAAACAAGACTTTCCCCAAATGGCAACCTTGGAAGTGGGGGAGTACATATATTTTCTGCAAATGAAATAAATGCTCTCCTTCGGGCTGAATGGAAACATACCCTGCGGCTTCTTCTCCCTTATAGGCTATATAATAAATGTGTCCTTCTTCCTCCATCTGCTTGTGCAGGTTTTGGGGAGAATACATCCAGTCCATCATATAGTCTAATTGTTCTTTGGACAGAATTTCCTGATAGGTAGCGGGGAAGACGATCTGTGCCATCCGGTTAATTAATGGAATATCATCGGTTGTTGCCTTTCGTATCGTAAACATGATCTTTATGTTTTTAGGGTTATAACGAGAGGCAAAGATAAACTTTTTGCCCTAAAGTGCAGTGCCACAGGTAGCCTTTTCCCTATTTTATTATTAAATAATGCAAAATTAAAGTACTATGCAATACAAGGTACTAATATAATACATATATTTGTGTCAAACAAAGTAGTATAAGTTATGAATGTAGACAATGTACGATCTCAGATGCGCAAAGGAATGTTGGAATATTGCATTCTGCTGCTGTTGCACAAAGAGCCGTCCTATGCTTCGGATATTATTCAGAAATTGAAAGAAGCCCGGCTCATTGTAGTGGAGGGAACGCTTTATCCGCTGCTCACCCGGCTGAAAAACGATAACCTGTTGTCCTACGAATGGGTGGAGTCTACGCAAGGGCCACCACGTAAATATTATAAACTCACCCCCGGTGGCGAAACCTTCCTCAATGGATTGGAAGGTGCCTGGGAGGAACTGACGGATACGGTAAATCATTTAAAGAACCATTAAAAAACAAGATACAATGAAAAAGACTTTGACCATAAATTTAGGCGGAACCGTTTATCATATAGACGAAGATGCTTACCATTTGCTGGATAATTATTTGTCCAATTTGCGCATCCACTTCCGTCGCGAGGAAGGGGCAGAAGAAATAGTGCATGATATGGAGTTACGCATCTCCGAACTGTTTACCGAGCGCCTGAAGGAAGGAAAACAGGTAATAACCATAGAAGATGTGGAGGAAATAATCGCCCAAATGGGTAAACCCGAAGAACTGTCGGGCGAGGAAACACCGAGGCAGGAGAAAAGCGGCAAGAAAACTGCGGAGCACCGCCTTTTCCGCGATCCGGACAATAAGGTATTGGGTGGCGTGGCTTCCGGGCTATCCGCTTATTTGGGATGGGATGTAACTTGGGTGCGTATCGCCCTTATCGTACTTACTTTCTTTGTACATGGGATTATTCTGGCTTATATCATAGCATGGATCATTGTTCCACAGGCACGCACTGCCACCGAGAAACTTGCCATGAAGGGAGAGGCGGTGAATGTAGAGAACATAGGCAAGACCGTGACGGATGGTTTTGATAAAGTAAATGACTATGTACATTCAGAACATCCGCGCAGCATCTTGCAGAAAATAGGTGAGGGGATTGTGGCTGTCGCCGGCTTCCTGATTAAGTTCCTGTTGATTTTCATAGCCATCTGCTGTGCACCTGTTTTGTTTGTGCTATTGATTGTGTTCTTTGCCCTACTGATGGCTGCCACAGGGCTTATCGCTGCATTGCCGGCTGTGCTTTATGAAGTATTGCCTGCCGTAAACTGGGGTGCTGTGGGAGCTTCTCCGGGAATGACCGTTGCCATGTCCGTTGCCGGTATTCTGGTCATCGGTATTCCTATTATTGGCTTGATACACATGCTGATGCGTTACTTTGGCGGTTGGCAGCCTATGTCTATGGTTACTAAAGTAATATTTATCGTATTGTGGCTCATAGCTTTGGGTGTAGGTGTTTTCTTTATGCTGAATGATCCATTTATTGCATCAATGGTATCATATAGTTTCTAAAATCACTATCTTTGCAGGCGGAAATAAAGGAATATCAAAACAATATAGATAAAAGTATGACAAAGAAGATTTTATTGCTGGGTTCAGGCGAGTTGGGTAAAGAATTCGTCATTGCGGCAAAACGTAAAGGACAATACGTCATAGCCTGTGATTCGTATGCAGGGGCTCCTGCCATGCAGGTGGCTGATGAATTTGAAGTATTCAGCATGCTGGATGGCGATGCACTGGATGCCGTTGTGGCTAAACATAAACCGGACATCATTGTGCCCGAAATTGAAGCAATCCGCACCGAGCGCCTGTATCATTTGGAACAGGAAGGCATTCAGGTAGTGCCCAGTGCCCGTGCCGTAAATTTCACCATGAACCGCAAGGCCATCCGTGATCTGGCTGCAAAAGAACTGGGACTGAAGACTGCCAAGTATTTCTATGCCAAGTCTTTGGAAGAACTGAAAGAAGCTGCCAAGGAAATAGGTTTCCCCTGCGTGGTAAAACCGCTGATGTCTTCATCCGGCAAAGGCCAGTCATTGGTAAAGGGTGCTGACGAACTGGAACAGGCATGGCACTATGGTTGCGAAGGCAGCCGCGGCGACATCAAGGAACTGATTATAGAAGAATTTATCAAGTTTGATAGCGAAATCACCTTGCTTACGGTTACACAGAAGAACGGTCCTACCTTGTTCTGTCCTCCTATCGGTCATGTGCAAAAGGGTGGTGACTATCGTGAAAGTTTCCAGCCTGCCCATATTGACCCCGAGCACCTGAAAGAAGCACAGCGCATGGCTGCCAAAGTAACGGAAGCCTTGACCGGTGCCGGCATTTGGGGAGTGGAATTCTTCCTGAGCCATGAGAACGGCGTTTACTTCTCCGAACTTTCACCCCGTCCGCATGATACCGGTATGGTGACATTGGCAGGTACTCAGAATCTGAATGAATTTGAACTTCATCTTCGTGCTGTCCTTGGGCTTCCTATTCCCGAAGTGACACAGGAACGCATAGGGGCAAGTGCCGTTATCCTTTCTCCCATAGCCAGCAAGGAGGCTCCGCGTTATAGGGGTGAAGAAGAAGTGTGCAAGGAAACAAATACATATCTTCGCATCTTTGGAAAGCCTTATACCAAGGTGAACCGCCGCATGGGGGTAGTGGTGTGCTATGCTCCTAATGGCAGTGACTTGGATGCTTTGCGTGATAAGTGCAAGGCGGCAGCTGCTAAGGTTGAGGTATATTAAATAAGTGAACAAAGTGTTTCAAGCAGTCAAACAATCTGTTTCATACCGGCAAACAAAGTGTTTCATGCGGTTGAAACACTTTGTTTGACTGCTTGAAACACTTTGTTCCACATACTGGAACACACTTTACCTTCTATATGTGCTTGTAAATATGTGCAGGCGAAGGAAAAAGAAGATCAGACCGTCTTTCTATCGTTCAAGTTTGCAATAAGCCTTGCTACTGTTACCAGTTTGGAATTGTCAATTGTTCTATGGAGTATTTCTTTGGCTTCCTTGTGTTGTGCACAGGCTCTTGCCTGTATGCTTATCATGTCTGGCTTTGCTATTTTGACGGCTGTTTCTATATCCTCTGCATTTAGTTCTCCTGCCATTATTCCCTGTTTCCCTTGTTTCTTTATATAGCGGATAATCTCTCCACAAATCATCCAGTTCATACTCTTTTCTATATTGACCATACTTAAATCAACGCTGACTGCATCAATATGATGAAGGAAAGAATCAACCTGCTTTTTTATTTTCTGCACAGGATGTTCGGGCTTGAGATAAACGGTTTGGATGAACTCTGTCTTTTGATGTTTCTCGAAAAGTCGCTTTACGGTGTCGAGGGGGATATTTTCTTCCAGCAACTGTATCGCATCCGGTTGTAGGATATTAATAAGATTATCAAGCTCTGTAAAATCAGTCTTTTTCGTCAGTATAATGGAACTCAATGGTTTATGTACTTTACTAATCAGTTGTTTAACTTCATTAAGACTTAATTTGTCAGCCTTTGCTTCCCTCTCTTTTTCATTTACTGCAAAGCTGACTGCATCTATTTTTACGATGCTGCAAATCATAATGTTGCTTTCTTTTGTTAAGCCACAGATGTTAAGCTTGACGGATTTCTCGTTTCCGTTGCGGAATATTCCCATAAACTTGTGATATTAAGATGTTTTTTACTTAAATTACTACCCTAAAAGATGTTTTGAAAAAAAAGTATGGGATAAAGGTAGCCTTTTTGTATTTCATGGCAAAGACAAAATGAAAAAAAGTGATTTGATGTATCCTCTTCTTCTGTATTTTCTTCTATATTAATATCTTCTTCATCCTTAAAAGGTTCCGGTCGTTGTGGCCCTTTATTTCTGAATAATATAGCTGCTGCAACTCCGGCAACAGCTCCTCCCAAATGCCCTTCCCACGAAGTGGAAATGGAAGCGAATTGCGGAAACATATTCCATACCAGGCTGCCATATAAAAAGGTAATGAGCAATGACAGGGCAACAAGAGGAACGTATTTGCGGAGAATGCCGCTGAAGAACAAGAAAAAGGCAAGTGCGTAGATGATGCCGCTTGCCCCGATATGCCATCCCGGCTTACCTATTATAAAGGTAAGTATTCCACTGACCAGCCATATGAAGAAAAATATGCCAAAGCCCAGATCTCTGTAAAAATAGAACAGACACCAGGACAAAAACAGCAAGGGCAGGGTATTGGCAAACAAATGTCCCCAATCGGCATGTATCAATGGCGATGTGAAAATACCCGCGATGCCTTTGATTTCCCTGGGATATATTCCCCATGTAATGAAATCCCAGTTCATGAAACTTTCCATTGTGCGCAATACATACAGAATGAAAAGAATTAGTAGCGGAATGGCAAAAGCCAATAGAATTTTTCGAATTTCATGTTTCATATTGTCATCATTATACCGATTTCTGTGCAATACTACGGATATTTAAGCGGAAAATGAAAAATATTTTGCTATTTAATTTTGCTTTATTCATTTAATTATTAATTTTGAGCGTTGCATAAAAAATAATATGTGACAGGAACTAATATGGGGAAACTATTTATAACCTTAAAATAACAACTATGAGTTACTTACGATTTGACAAGACTCTTATGACGAACCTCGAAGAATCATTACCAAGAGAAATTCTTCGCACGAACCGTTCAGGAGCTTACCATTGTACAACCATTGTTGATTGCAACACGAGAAAATATCATGGGTTGCTTGTGATTCCGGTTCCGGAATTGGATGATGAAAACCATGTATTGTTATCGTCGTTGGATGAAACAGTTGTGCAACACGGCGCTGAATTTAATTTAGGTCTTCATAAGTACCAAGGAGATAATTATAGCCCAAGAGGACATAAGTATATCCGCGAGTTTGAGTGTGAGAAGGTGCCGACCACCATTTATAGAGTAGGAGGCGTGATTCTCAAGAAAGAAAAGCTTTTCGTTCATCACGAAAATAGAATCCTGATACGCTACACGCTTTTGGAAGCACATTCCGCCACTACCTTGCGTCTTCGTCCTTTCCTGGCTTTCCGCAGTGTGCGTCAGTACACTCACGAAAATGCAATGGCAAGCCGTGATTATCAGGAAGTGGACAACGGTATCAAAACCTGTATGTATCCGGGGTATCCCGAACTGTATATGCAGTTGAACAAAAAGAATGAATTCCACTATCAGCCGGATTGGTATCGCGGCATTGAATACCCCAAAGAACAGGAAAGAGGCTATGATTTTAATGAAGACCTCTATGTTCCCGGTTATTTTGAAATAGATATTAAGAAAGGTGAGAGTGTGGTATTCTCAGGCGGCGTTTCCGAAGCCGGTACCCGTACACTGAAAAAGACCTTTGAGGAAGAAGTGGAAGAACGCACTCCGCGTGACAATTTCCAGCACTGTCTGATTAATGCAGCCCATCAGTTCTTGAACAAGCAAGTAGGAGAGTCCTATATTTTGGCAGGCTATCCTTGGTTCAAGTGCCGTGCCCGCGATATGTTCGTCTCTTTACCGGGATTGACACTGTCCATTGATGAGGTGGCTAAGTTTGAAATGGTCATGGAAACAGCCCGCAAGGCTATTCATGAATTCATTAATGACGAACCCAGCGACATCAAGATATACGAAATGGAACATCCTGATGTATTGCTTTGGGCAGTATGGTGTATTCAGCAGTATGCCAAGATGGTATCGCGTGACAAGTGCCGCGAGAAATATGGCGCATTGCTGGAAGAAATCATGGAATACCTTCGTCGTGAAAATCACCCCAACCTCTTTCTGCATTCCAACGGCTTGCTTTATGCCAATGGTACAGAAAAGGCTATCACATGGATGAATTCTACAGCAAACGGACGCCCGGTAACTCCGCGCACAGGTTACATTGTAGAGATCAATGCTTTGTGGTACAATGCTTTGCGTTTCACCGCTGAATTGTTGGGCGAAACCGGAAATACTCCTTTGACGGATGCACTGAATGAACTTACCGGAAAAGCAGGACAGTCATTTGTAGATACTTTCCTGAACGAATACGGTTATTTGCTGGACTATGTAGACGGCAATATGATGGACTGGAGCGTACGTCCGAATATGATATTTACCGTAGCATTCGATTACTCTCCACTGGACAGCCGCCAGAAGAAAGGCGTGCTGGATATTGTAACCAAGGAACTGCTCACCCCGAAAGGACTCCGTTCACTCAGCCCCAAAAGCGGTGGATATAATCCCAACTATGTAGGCCCGCAGATGCAGCGTGATTACGCTTATCATCAGGGTACGGCATGGCCATGGCTGGCAGGTTTCTACTTTGAGGCTTATCTCCGCATTTATAAGATGAGTGGAGTGGGATTTGTTGAACGCCAGTTGATTGGTTTTGAAGACGAAATGACTTCCCATTGCATTGGTTCTATGCCTGAACTGTTTGATGGCAACCCGCCATTCAAAGGTCGTGGAGCTGTGTCATTTGCTATGAATGTGGCAGAGATATTGCGAGTATTATATTTATTGAGTAAATACAACTATTGAAAGGAGGAACCTATATGAAAGTATTAATGTTTGGATGGGAATTTCCTCCCAAAATATATGGTGGTCTTGCAGTAGCATCTTATGGAATCACTAAAGGCTTGAGCCAGCAGAGTGATATGGAGACAGTTTTCTGTATGCCTAAACCTTGTGGTGAGGAAGAAGGATTTCTGAATATAATAGGTATGAATCAAGTGCCTATTGTGTGGCGCGATGTAAATTACGATTATTTGAAGTCACGCCTTACTACTTCTACGCCGGAGCAGTATTATGCTTTTCGCGATCATATCTATTCTGATTTCTCGTATATGCACGTCAATGATTTGGGGTGTATGGAGTTTGCCGGTGGTTATCCGGGAAACCTTCACGATGAAATCAATAACTTTTCTATCATAGCCGGTGTCGTTGCACGCCAACAAGAATTTGACATTATTCATGCTCATGACTGGTTGACTTATCCGGCAGGCGTACATGCCAAGATGGTGAGCGGCAAGCCACTGTGCATCCATGTACATGCCACCGACTTTGACCGTTCGCGCGGCAAAGTAAACCCCACCGTGTATGGTATGGAGAAGAACGGTATGGACCATGCAGACTGCATTATGTGTGTGTCCGAACTGACCCGCCGCACGGTTATCAACGAATACCATCAGAATCCGAATAAAGTATTTGCCATGCACAATGCGGTTTATCCGCTTTCACAGGATTTACTGGATATTCCCCGTCCTGACCATTCAAAGGAAAAAGTGGTGACCTTCCTGGGACGTATCACCATGCAGAAAGGACCGGAATACTTTGTAGAAGCAGCAGCACTGGTATTGAAACGTACCCGTAACATCCGTTTCGTTATGGCAGGTTCGGGCGATATGCTTAATGCCATGATCAATCTGGCTGCCGAACGCGGCATTGCCGATCGTTTCCACTTCCCCGGATTCCAGCGTGGACGCCAGGTTTACGAAGCCTATAAGAACAGTGACGTCTTTGTAATGCCTTCCGTATCCGAGCCTTTCGGTATTGCTCCTTTGGAAGCCATGCAGTGCGGAACTCCTTCTATTATTTCCAAACAGTCGGGTTGCGGAGAGATTCTGGATAAAGTGATCAAGACCGATTACTGGGACATCAATGCGATGGCTGATGCCATTTATTCCATCTGTACCAATCCGTCTCTTTTCCAGTATCTTCAGGAAGAAGGAAAGAAGGAAGTGGATGGCATTACTTGGGAAAAAGTCGGCTTAAGAATCCGTGCCCTCTATGAGGATGTGTTAAAAAACTATGGTAAATAATAAAACAATAATTAGATATGAAAACAATCTGTCTTTATTTTGAAATACATCAGATTATCCATCTGAAACGTTATCGCTGCTTTGATATCGGTCGTGACCACTATTACTACGATGATTATGAAAATGAACGCGGCATCAGTGATATAGCAGAACGTTCATATATTCCTGCACTGAGCGCATTGATAGAAATGGCAAAGAACAATGGCGGTGCATTCAAGGTTGCCCTGTCTATCTCGGGCGTGGCATTGGAACAATTGGAAGTTTATGCGCCTACGGTAATTGAATTGTTGCACCAGTTGAATGAAACCGGTTGTTGTGAATTCTTGTGCGAGCCTTATTCACACGGACTTTCTTCCTTGGCCAATGAAGATTGCTTCCGCGAAGAAGTGGAACGCATGAAAAAGAAAATCAAATTGGTATTTGGGCAGACTCCGAAAGTGTTCCGTAACTCCAGTTTGATTTACTCCAATGAAATAGGTTCGGCTGTGGCTGCCATGGGTTTCAAAGGTATGATAACCGAAGGAGCCAAGCACGTGCTGGGTTGGAAAAGCTCACACTATCTATACCACTGTGCACACAATCCGAACTTGAAGTTGTTGCTTCGTGATTTCAAATTGTCCGATGACATCAGCTTGCGTTTCTCTAACTCTGAGTGGAGTGAGTATCCGTTGTTTGCTGACAAGTATATTGATTGGATTGCAGCGTTGCCGGAAGAAGAACAGGTAATTAATATCTTCATGGAACTTTCTGCACTGGGCATGGCACAGCCGTTGTCTTCCAATATTCTGGAATTTATGAAAGCATTGCCTGCTTGTGCAAAAGAAAGAGGCATTACTTTTGCCACTCCGACAGAAATCGTTACCAAGCTGAAATCTGTAGACCAGGTGGATGTTCCTTATCCTATGTCTTGGACAGACGAAGAAAGAGACATCAGCCCATGGTTGGGTAATGTGATGCAGCGTGAAGCTTTCAATAAACTATATAGTGTGGCAGAACGTGTTCACTTGTGTGACGACCGCCGCATTAAGCAAGACTGGGATTATTTGCAGGCAAGTAATAATTTCCGTTTCATGACTACCAAGAATACCGGTATCTGGTTGAATCGTGGTATTTATGATTCTCCATACGATGCTTTCACTAACTACATGAATATTCTGGGTGACTTCATTAGCCGTGTAAATTCTTTGTATCCGGTAGATATGGATAACGAAGAATTGAACTCATTGCTGACTACTATCAAGAATCAAGGCGAGGAGTTGGTAGCATTGAATAAGGAAGTAGAGAAATTGCAGGCAAAACTGGAAAAGGCCGAAGGTGCGAAAGCTCCGGCAGCAAAGAAAGAGCCTGCAGCTAAGAAAGCTCCGGCGGCAGCCAAGAAACCTGCTGCTAAAGCAACTGCTGCCAAGAAGCCTGCTGCTAAAAAAGCTGCTCCCAAAAAGGAAGAATAATATTGATTTATAAAGGACTTAAGTAATTCACCGTCGTGTTTTTCTAATTTCTTTGCGGGAATTAGAAGGAGCACGGCGGTGTTTTCGTTTTAAAAAGTTTGCTCCATCCATTATTTTCTCTACCTTTGCTGCATTAAACAGAAAAAGGCATGAATAAGTTATACCAGAAAAAGCAAGGAATACGTTTCCGTCGTTGGAGCCGGAAAGCGTATGCTATGTTTTGCAGTCTGGGTAAATATGTAACGATCGGCAATTTAAAGAAAGGAATAGCCGATGTGTCTTTGGGAAAACAAGCGAATGTGTGTGCATCGTACTCTGTTTGTCAGTCTGTAGATGAAAAGGAAGAAGATGATGAAGAAAAGACGGAGGAAAGGTGGGATTCGTTTGATATTACATTGCGAACTTTTTTTTCATACAACCTCAACCAAAAGTTGTCAGGTTGGGATTTTTCCATATTAAAATATATAAAACAATTCAAGCCGGAATGGTGCGTGATGCATCTTTCCGGTTTTTTTGTGTCTAAACCCAAATGAAAAGTTATGCTGAACAAAGTTAAAAACAAAGTGCTGAACGGTGAAAAGATAACCGTGCAGGAAGCCGGATGGCTGGTAAATGAGGCGGAAAAGAACGCTTTGTATGATGCCGCCCATGAGATTACGCAGCGATTGGCATCGAAGGCTTTTGATATGTGTTCCATTATCAATGCCAAGTCCGGCAGGTGCTCTGAGAATTGCAAGTGGTGTGCACAGTCGGTGTATTATAAGACCAATGCAGAGGTCTATGGATTGGTGCCTAAAGAGGAATGTTTGCGTCATGCCTTGTATAATGAGGCTCAAGGAGTGGCACGTTTCTCGTTGGTGACTAGCGGACGGAAGCCGAATGCACGGAATATGCAGCAGCTTTGCGAAATAACGGAGTATATGCGGGAGCGTTCGGGAATCAAATTGTGCGCCTCATTGGGGTTGCTGAATGAGGAGGAGTTAAGAAGCCTGTATCAGTCGGGTATTACCCGCTATCATTGTAATTTGGAGACGGCTCCTTCTTATTTCTCCTCTTTGTGCTCTACGCATACACAGCAGGAAAAGATAGACACCTTGCAGGCAGCTCGCAGGGTGGGGATGGATGTATGCAGTGGAGGAATTATAGGAATGGGAGAGACGATGGAGCAACGCATTGAATTTGCGTTTACTCTGAGAGAACTGGAAGTACAGTCTATTCCTGTAAACTTGCTTCAGCCTATTCCCGGGACTCCGTTGGAAAAGGCGGCGCGGCTTACGGAGGAAGATATACTGACTACCATTGCTATCTTTCGTTTTATCAATCCCACCGCATTTCTCCGCTTTGCCGGAGGGCGCTCACAGATGAGTGTGGAGGCGGTGAAAAAGGCATTGTACATTGGTATCAATTCTGCCATCGTGGGGGATTTGTTGACTACGCTTGGTTCAAAAGTATCGGAAGATAAGGCGTTGATAGAGGAAGCGGGATATTCCTTATGATAAATGATTGCCATTCACCGTAGGGGCGGATTGAATCCGCCCGAATGCATATACAAATACACATTTAGAAGTGTTATCGGGCAGATTCAATCTGCCCCTACGGTGGAAGTAAATTCTTAAATAATGAAATAAAATAAATAACCATGGAAAATTTTGATAAAGAGCATTTATGGCACCCTTATACCTCTACTTCCCATCCGCTTCCCACCTACAAGGTGAAGCGTGCGGAAGGAGTATATATAGAACTGGAAGACGGTAAGAAACTAATAGAAGGAATGTCTTCCTGGTGGTGCATGGTGCACGGATACAATCATCCGGCACTGAACCGCGCAGCAAAAGAGCAAATAGACCGCATGAGCCACGTCATGTTCGGCGGATTGACACACGATCCTGCCATCGAACTGGGAAAGTTACTGCTAAAGATAGCCCCTCCGCGTATGCAGAAAATATTCTATGCCGACTCCGGCTCCGTAGCCGTAGAAGTAGCACTGAAAATGGCGGTACAATACTGGTATGCCCAAGGCAAGGAAAAGAAAAATAACTTCGTAACCATCCGTTCCGGCTATCACGGAGATACATGGAATGCCATGTCTGTTTGCGATCCGGTGACAGGGATGCATAGCATCTTTGGTTCGGCATTGCCTGTCCGCTACTTTGTTCCCACTCCCCAATCCCGTTTTGACGGAGTATGGAATGAAGCGGATATTCTGCCATTGAAGGCAATGATAGAACAGCATCATGAAGAACTGGCTGCATTGATTCTGGAACCCATCGTGCAAGGTGCAGGCGGTATGCGTTTCTATCATCCGGAGTTTCTGCGTCAGGCGGAGAAACTGTGCAAAGAGTATCATCTGCTGTTGATCTTTGATGAAATAGCAACAGGATTCGGGCGTACCGGTAAGCTGTTTGCATGGGAACATGCAGGGGTACAGCCGGACATTATGTGCATAGGCAAAGCACTGACCGGAGGGTATATGACTTTCTCGGCTGTACTTGCCAGTGACGATGTGGCTGATACTATCTCTAACGGTTATCCGGGAGCTTTTATGCACGGTCCTACTTTTATGGGAAATCCGTTGGCATGTGCGGTGGCGAAGGCTTCGCTGGATTTGTTGCTTTCTTATGGTTGGGAGGAAAAGGTGAGCAAGATTGAGGCGCAATTAAAACGTGAACTGACTCCGGCGATTGAGTTGCCGCAAGTCGCTGATGTCCGTGTGTTGGGAGCTATAGGCGTGATTGAGGTAAAGGAACCGGTAGATATGGCGTATATGCAACGGCGTTTTGTGGAAGAAGGCGTGTGGGTTCGTCCCTTTGGACGGTTGGTGTATATTATGCCTCCATTCATTATTCAGCCCGAAGAATTGAGTAAATTGACGCAGGCATTGATAAAAATAGTAGGAGAGTTGGAATATCATTCCTGACAATAGTCAAAGGTATCTTCGTCCCCTCTTGAGAGGGGATAAAGTTACCTTCGACTATTTATTAAAAATTAAAAGAACATGACCCCATTAAATAACCTGGAAAAAGAACTGAATTTGTTGGAGAGCAAGAACAACCTCCGCAAATTACCCGTCACGCATCATATAGGACGAGAGGTAGAAGTAAACGGACATCCCATGCTAAACCTCTCATCCAATGACTATTTGGGACTGGCGACCAACCTGCAACTCCGTGCAGAGTTCCTGCAAACACTTACTCCCGAAACCTTTCTACCCTCATCTTCATCTTCCCGTTTGCTAACGGGAAACTTTGATGTCTATACTCGTTTAGAAGAACTGCTAGCCGATAAGTTCCATAAAGCAAGTGCTTTAGTCTTCAATAGCGGTTACCATATGAACACCGGTATTCTGCCCGCGGTGAGTGACGCCCACACATTAATCCTTGCCGATAAACTGGTGCATGCCAGCATCATAGACGGAATCAGATTATCGGCTGCGAAGTGCATCCGCTATCGCCATAACCACTATGAACAATTGGAACAGTTACTCGCTGCCCACCATCAGGAATACGATAAAATAATCATCGTCACCGAAAGTATTTTCAGCATGGATGGTGATGAGGCGGATTTGTGCCGCTTGGTTAGCTTGAAACGGCAGTATGATAATGTATTGCTATACGTGGATGAGGCTCATGGCATAGGCGTGCGTGGAGCACATGGATTGGGTTGTGCAGAAGAACAGGGATGCATAGCCGATATAGATTTCCTGTGCGGTACTTTTGGAAAAGCATTGGCTTCGGTAGGCGGTTATATCGTTTGCTCTCAGGTAGTTCGTGATTATTTGGTAAACAAGATGCGCACTTTCATATTCACTACCGCCTTGCCCCCTGTCAATCTGATGTGGACATTGTTCATATTGGAGCGTTTGGACACCTTCACTCATGAGCGGGAGAATCTGAAACAAATCTCCCTCTTACTGAAAGAGGCCTTACGCGAAAGAGGATACGATTGCCCCTCCACCAGCCATATCCTGCCTATGACGATAGGCGATAGCGGTGCCACAGTGCTGAAAGCGGAGGACCTGCAACGCAAAGGTTTCTATGCTTTGCCCGTGCGTCCGCCTACGGTACCCGAAGGTACTTCCCGCATTCGTTTCTCGCTCACGGCAGCCATTACGGAAGATGAAATAAGAAATCTGATAAGAACTTTATGAAACACTATTTTATACACAAACAGAATCACCCTCGGCTGACACTTTTCTTTGCCGGTTGGGGAATGGACGAACATCCATTTATGGACTATTGCCCGGAAGACGGCGATTTGCTGATCTGCTATGATTATCGTTCACTGCACTTTGAATATTCCCTGTTGGAAGGATATGAGGAAATCCGTGTGGTAGGTTGGTCTATGGGCGTGTGGGCGGCAGCTCGGGTATTGCAGCATACAGAGTTTCCTATAACAGAGAGTATAGCCGTGAACGGCACAATGACTCCAAAAGATAATGAAAAAGGTATTCCCGAAATGATTTTTGAAGGAACTTTGAAGGGGCTGAATGATACCGGTTTGCAGAAATTCCGTCGGCGAATGTGCGGTTCCGGTGAAGCCATGAATGTATTTCTTGAAAACGAACCGCAACGCCCTCTTGAAGAATTGAGAGATGAACTTCGCCTGATTGGCGAGCAAGTCTCTGCTCTGCCTTTTTCTAAGTTTGAATGGAGAAAAGCAGTGATAGGAAAGAGGGATTTGATCTTTGCAGCAGCCAATCAATGGAATGCCTGGCGGGATACCGGGGCGGAGATCATAGAGCAAGACATTCCTCATTATTCCGAGGAGTTATTAAGGAATATAGTATGTAGGAGTAACTTCGTCCCCTCTTAAACAATTCTTTCTACACATCTTCACCGTAGGGGCGGGGTTTGCCCGCCCGGTAATGATCCGAATGGTGTATTCGTATATGCATTCGGGCGGGCAAACCCCGCCCCTACAGTGGATAACAACATTAGAATAATGTTAACGCAATGTTTTCATCCAAATAATAAAGAATTAGTATGATAAACAAACAATTAATAACCCGCCGCTTCTCCCGCGCCGTAGAGAGTTACAACCGTGAAGCGGTAGCACAGAAGCAAATCGCCCATCGCATGAGCGATATGTTGAACCGCCACCTGCCCCGCCCGTGCAACCGGGTATTGGAGATAGGTAGCGGCACAGGCTTCCTTACCCGAAAACTAATGGATACACTTCACCCCCAAAAGCTGATATTGAATGATATTTGCCAAGAAATGAGCACTTGCTTCACCGACTTATTAGGAAGCGGCCGTGCTACTTTCCTGTCCGGTGATGCCGAACAACTCCCTTTCCCGAAGGGACAAGATTTGATCGTTTCCTGCTCTGCATTGCAATGGTTCGTGTCTCCCGAACAGTTTTTTGAACGCTGCAACGCCTTACTGAACCAACAGGGATATTTCGCTTTCACCACTTTCGGCAAGGACAATCTGAAGGAAATCACCTCCGTGACAGGCAGCGGACTGCATTATCGCACCTTAGAGGAACTGGAGCAATCTTTGACATCCCATTACAAAATAATAAGTGCCAGCGAAGAACGCATCCGTCTTACTTTTGATACTCCCCTGAAAGTGCTCTATCACTTGAAGCACACCGGAGTAACCGCTGTGCAACAGCAAGCATGGACAAAAGGAGATTTACAATCTTTCTGTGATAAATATGCCCGGTTGTTCAGCGATGGAGATTCGGTAACATTGACCTACCATCCCATTTATATCATAGCCCAAAAGAAGTAAGGCATCTGCACCGAAACATAACCATAAATTAAAGATAAGAAATAATGAAACAGAATGTATTTTTCGTAAGCGGCATAGACACGAATATCGGTAAAAGCTATGCCACCGCCTATTTGGCTCGTCTTTGGAATGAACAAGGTCGCCGCACCATTACGCAAAAGTTTATCCAGACAGGAAATCCGGAAGGTTATTCCGAGGATATTGAACTGCACCGCCGGTTGATGGGTATGGATTATCTGCCCGAAGATGAACAGGGATTGACAAAACCCGAAATCTTTTCCTATCCGGCTTCTCCGCATCTGGCTTCGCAAATAGACCATCGTGCCATCGACTTTGATAAAATAAAACGGGCTACAGATACACTGAGTCGGGGTTATGATGCGGTCTTGGTAGAAGGAGCAGGAGGCTTGATGGTGCCATTGACGGAAGATTTTCTGACGATAGACTATGTGCAGCAGGAAGGTTATCCGCTGGTATTTGTTACTTCGGGACGTTTGGGAAGTATCAATCACACTTTGCTTAGTTTTGAGGCGATAGAGCGCAGAGGGATTAAGCTGCATACCGTGATGTATAATATGTTTCCCGAAGGAGAAGACAAAATCATTCAGGAAGATACGGAAGGTTATATTCGCCGGTATATAGATAAACATTTCCCAGGGGCGGAGTTTGTGAAAGTTCCTTGTTTGTAGGTTCTTCCTACAGGGGAGGGCTTGCCTGAAATATCAAAGGATCTAATGTATGATATGACACCGAGAAAAAAAGTTTTCTCGGTGTCATATCATTTTTCCTCGGTGTCATATTATGGAATATACAGGTAATCTGAAATCATTCACGAAACAAACGCGAATATTCGCGATGGGTAACGTGAATATTCAGATGTGCCAACGTGAATATTCGCATCGGTCTACGTGAATATTCGCGTTTTTTATGGCATTTGGTTACTACTTTGTTTCTCAATCCCATCCATAAAGAAAGGAGATCGTCATCACGACGACCTCCTTCGCAAACTTAAAACAACCAACAAAAGAAATAGATAATTGGGTAATTATCTAATAAAAAGCAATTCACGATATTTAGGTAATGTCCACATCTGATTGTCAACGATAAGTTCCAACTTGTCGATGTGATAACGTATTTCTTCCAGCATCGGAGCAATCGTGTCATGATAAGCGATAGCCTTTTCGCGTTCGCTTTCAATCTTGTTAGCCACCTTGCGGGCTTCTACCATGGCGTCCACGTGCTCGGTGATGTAGATGGTACGTTCTGCAATCTCCTCAATGAGCTTTATGTTCTCGGCAGATAGTTTAGAGGCCTTTTCGGCAGGGAACAGTTCTTTCATCTTGTAGACATTGTCAATTAGCTTGCTCTGATACTCGGTAGCCACAGGAATGATATGGTTCATTGCCAAGTCGCCCAGTACGCGGGCTTCAATCTGAATCTTCTTGGTATAAGTTTCCCATTTTACTTCGTTACGGGCTTCAAGCTCCTTCTGAGTCATAACGCCTGTTGCTTCAAACATAGCGATGCTTTCGGGTTTCAGATAGTTATCGAAGATAAGCGGACAACTGGTTTCGCAATCCAAACCGCGTCGGGCTGCTTCTTCTTTCCATTCCTCGCTATAGCCGTTGCCGTCAAAGCGGATGGGTTTACATTCTTTGATATATTTACGGATTACTTCGATGATGGCGGAAATCTTTGGTTCGCCTTTGTCTATCAAAGCGTCTACGTCTTTCTTGAATTTAGCCAGTTGTTCGGCTACCGCTGTGTTGAGGGCAATCATGGCGCTGGCGCAGTTTGCTTCAGAACCTACTGCACGGAACTCAAAACGGTTGCCGGTAAAGGCGAAAGGAGAGGTGCGGTTACGGTCTGTATTGTCTATCAGCAATTCGGGTATCTGCGGAATGTCCAGTTTCATGCCCTGTTTGCCTGCCAGGGTGATAAGGTCGTCGTTGGCACTTTCTTCCATGTGATCCAAAACCTGGGTCAACTGTTTGCCAAGGAAAGAGGAGATGATGGCGGGAGGTGCTTCGTTGGCTCCCAGGCGGTGTGCGTTGGTGGCACTCATGATAGAGGCCTTCAGCAATCCGTTGTGGCGGTAAACGGCCATCAGGGTATTTACAACGAAAGTAATGAAACGCAAATTGTCTTCGGCAGTCTTTCCCGGAGCCATCAACAAGATGCCGGTATCTGTACCCAGCGACCAGTTATTGTGTTTGCCGGAGCCGTTGACACCCTTAAACGGTTTCTCGTGTAACAACAGGCGGAAGCCGTGGCTGCGTGCTACTTTACGCATCAGCGACATGATGAGCATATTGTGGTCTACCGCCAAGTTACATTCCTCGAAGATAGGGGCCAACTCGAACTGGTTGGGGGCAACTTCGTTGTGGCGGGTCTTTACGGGGATACCTAATTCCAAAGCCTGGATTTCAAGATCTTTCATGAAAGCTGCCACGCGGGTAGGGATTGCTCCGAAGTAGTGGTCTTCCAACTGCTGGTTCTTGCTGGCTTCGTGTCCCATCAGGGTGCGGCCGGTCAACAGCAGGTCGGGACGTGCGGCATAGAGTCCTTCGTCTATCAGGAAGTATTCCTGTTCCCAACCCAGATAAGCTACTACTTTCTTTACTTCGGGATTGAAGTAGTGGCAAACGTCTACGGCAGCCTTGTTCACGGCACTCAATGCTTTCAGCAAAGGAGCTTTATAGTCAAGAGATTCACCGGTGTAGGCAATGAATACGGTGGGGATGCACAGCGTATCATCTACAATGAATACAGGAGAGGAGGGGTCCCAAGCACTGTAACCGCGTGCTTCGAAGGTGTTGCGGATACCACCGTTGGGGAAACTGGATGCATCGGGTTCCTGCTGAACCAGTAGTTTGCCGGAAAATTCTTCCATCATACCGCCCTTGCCGTCGTGTTCCACAAAGGCGTCGTGTTTTTCGGCAGTTCCTTCTGTCAGAGGCTGGAACCAGTGTGTGTAGTGGGTTACGCCCAGTTCGCTGGCCCATTTCTTCATGCCGGCTGCTACGTCGTTGGCAATGCTGCGGTCCAGTGGAGCGCCGTTGTCCATAGCATCTATCAGTTTGGCGTATACCTTGCTGGGCAGATACTTGAACATTTTCTCACGGTTGAATACATACTTGGCGAAGTATTCACTGGGTCTTTCGGCCGGTGTTTCTACTGCCGCTGCTTTCTTCTTGAAAGCTGTCTCTACTACTCGGAATCTTAATTTTGACATAAAACCTAAATTTGTTTAGTTGTTAAATATAAAATATAGTGGTTAGTGATAAGTGGTTAGTTGTTAATAGCCAATGGCTATCATACCGGAGGTATTAACCGCTAACCACTAACCGTTAACCATTAATTGTAAGCTGATTCGCCATGTTCGTAAACATCGAGTCCCTCTTCTTCAATTCTTTTGTGAACACGGAGTCCGTGTACTTTGTCCAGCCCCTTGAAGATGATGTAACCCATGCCGGCTGCCCATGCACCCACTACTGCCGCACCGAATATCTGTGCCAGCAGAAAGTGGCAACCACCGCCATAGAATAAACCTTCTTCCGTTGCAAAGAGTCCGGTGAGGATCGTTCCCAGACAACCACAAACACCGTGTACGGATGATGCACCTACAGGATCATCAATCTTTAACACATGGTCTATGAAATCTACTGAAAAGATCATTACCACACCACAAATTGCCTCGATAATTACTGCACCAAAAGGAGAAACCAAATCACATCCTGCCGTAATACCTACCAATCCTGCCAATACGCCATTCAATGTAAGTGACAAAGACGGTTTTCCATATTTCACCCAACTGACTACCAAAGCGAAGAAGCCACCGGCACAAGCCGCAAGGTTAGTCGTCAGAAATACATGCGAAATAGCTATCTGGTCACCGCTTGTCGCTGCTGCCAACTGAGAACCAGGATTGAATCCGAACCAGCCGAACCACAGAATGAATACACCCAGGCAAGCCAGTGTCAAGCTATGACCGGGAATTGCTTTGGACTTCCCGTCTTTTCCATACTTACCAATGCGCGGGCCCAGAATGGCAGCACCCACCAATGCAAGCCAACCGCCAACGGAGTGAACCACCGTAGAACCGGCAAAGTCATGGAAGGTGGTTCCGAAAGTGTTCATCATAAATGAACCTTCTTCACCGTTCATCAGCCATCCGCCTCCCCATGTCCAGTGACCCGAAACCGGATAGATCAGTACACTGATAAAAATGGTATAAACCAAATACATGGAGAACTTGGTACGTTCTGCCATTGCTCCTGATACGATAGTCGCTGCTGTGGCGCAGAATACTGTCTGGAATATCAGGAAACCTTCAATAGGCAATCCATTATCAATAATTTTGTCCATTACATCGAGGTTGAAGAAGTGCGGTGCACCTACGAATCCCCCAATGCCGAACATCAATCCGAAACCTATAAACCAGAACAGGATAGAACCGAACATGAAGTCTACCAAGTTCTTCATCAAAACATTGGCAGTATTCTTGGTGCGGATGAACCCTGCTTCTACCAATGCAAAACCGGGTTGCATAAAGAACACCAACATAGCTGCCAGTAACATCCATACGGTGTTAAGCCCTGTAGCCAGTTCGCCGATTGTTCCTGCCGCCGCATCCGTAGAGGGAATTTCGACTTTAGTAACGGTTGCCGCTACAGTTTTCGTTACGGTAACACTGTCTGTGGCTATTGTCTCTTGTGCCCAAAGGCTGACGGGGAGCATTAATAAAAGTATTAGCAGTCCCCTTATATATAATCTCTTAGTTGTATCCATAATCTTTCTCGCTTAAAATTGTAGTATTGTATTGTTTATTCGTTTGGAAAAATGACGCCCTTTGTGCATCCGGGCGGATTCAATCCGCCCCTACGGGGGCCATTATTTTTCCTGTTCTGCATTGTAGAGGGCGATGTCGCCGCGTTCACCGGTGCGGATGCGGATGGCATCTTCAATCGGAATAACGAAGATGCGTCCGTCACCTATTTCTCCGGTGTGTGCTGCCTTGATGATGGCTTGGACTGTCTTCTCTACATTCTTCTCACGAACCACAATAGAAACTAAAATTCTCTCTATGGAACTTGTATCATACACTACGCCACGATAGATACGTTCCTGACGCGTTTTGCCAATGCCTCTCACATCGTAATAAGAAAACCATTCGATGTCGGCTTCGAGTAACGCATCCTTTACGTCCTCGAATTTGGTCTTACGGATAATAGCTTCAATTTTCTTCATTGTTGTATTTGTATTTTGTATAATGTAATCTTTTTACCTCTTAAAAAAACGAATACCTCGTTGTTGTATTTTTATTGTTATGGCATCTGTATTTAGAAACTCAGTCCGAATACAAAATAAGCTCCTTCGGTGCGCGGGTTCATCGTAACCTTGGCGAAGGCGGGGACTGAGAATGTATCTGTAATCTTAATCTCTTTGGCTGCTCCCAAACTGATATCGCATACGGCGAAACCGTTGGAACCATTGCACTTCATCGATTCCGTATCGGAATAGTTGTAGAAATCGGTTGCCCATGGAGTTGCCCCCACTTCTGCTGTCCACTCCAAACCTGCCAGTTTGAACGGAACTGTGGCAGAGATGTATGAGGAGTAAGCTCTGTCGCCGTCCTTGTTCACGCCATCGGCACCTGCAAAGTTGGTGTACCAGTTCAGTGCCAACGGGCCGAAATCGTAACCTATTTGTGCTTCGAATACATGATTGGTAGAAGCTGGTCCCGATCCGTAATGAAAGTATCCGGGTCCGCCGTTAAACCAATAATCAGTAACAGAAACACTGAAACCGCCTGTGTTGTAACCCAATGTAAAATCGAGTTCTTTTGTGTCATCCTTGTCAATACCTACTGATCCCCATGCGCCCAGTGAGAATCCTTTATAAGAAACGGACAGTGAGGGCTGGATACTTACGTTGCCCAAATCCTGGCCTCGCCAGATGTATCCGCTTACCAAGTCAGCACCTACGCTGGCTTCTACCTTGTCTTGAGCAATGCTCATTGCCGGAACCGCCATTGCCATACTTGATAGCAATATTGCTTTTCTAATGCTCCTTTTCATAACTTTTTACCTTTAAATTAATAATAGTATGTGATGTTATATCTCGTGTATCTAAATAATTTTCTTTCTGTTGTTAGTATATTCGTTTTGTTTGCGTGTTTCCCTTTTGTGGGAATGTTCTAAAATTGTTTTCGCTATCGTTTGGTTGTAGGGGCGGGGTTTGCCCGCCCGATAACCTTTTGCTTATGTATCCGGGCAGGCGGACCCTGCCCCTACAGGTAAGCAATGTGGCTGTGCTATAGAATCCACTTCTTGATTCGCTTCATTGCTTCTTCGCAATCTTCGCGCTCGCCAAAGGCGGTCAATCGGATATAGCCTTCTCCGCTGGGACCGAAACCTACGCCCGGCGTGCCCACTACATTTGCTTCATACAGCATTTGTTCAAAGAATTTCCATGATCCTATTCCATTAGGAGTTTTTACCCACAGGTAAGGAGCATTCTCTCCACCAAATACTTTTAATCCGGTGCTTTCCAAGCCTTCTTTCATTATTTTGGCATTGGTCATATAATAGTTTATGGTAGCTTTTACCTGTTCCTTGCCTTCGGGGGTGTAAATAGCTTCCGCACCGCGCTGGGTAATGTATGAAGTACCGTTGAACTTGGTGCACTGGCGGCGATTCCACATCCGGTTCAATGGAATGCGTTCACCTTCCAGGGTGGCGGCTGTCAGTTCCTTGGGCACTACGGTGTATCCGCAACGTACTCCTGTAAAACCGGCGGTTTTAGAGAAACTGCGGAACTCGATGGCTACTTTCTTCGCACCCTTTATCTCATAGATTGAATGAGGAATATCAGGATCTTGGATATAGGATTCATAAGCTGCATCATAAAAGATCAGCGTATCATTTTCCAATGCATAGTTTACCCACTTCTTCAGTTCGGCTTTGCTGAGTACCGTGCCGGTAGGGTTATTGGGGTAGCAGAGATATACAATGTCTATTCTGCGATTGGGAATTTCGGGTATAAAATTGTTCTCGCTCAGGCAAGGCATGTATACCACATTGCTCCATTTGCCGTCTTCCAACACTCCGGCGCGTCCGCACATTACGTTTGAATCTATATAAACCGGATAAATAGGGTCTGTCACTCCGATACTGTTGTCGTGGCGGAGGATGTCGCCGATATTTCCCGTATCACTCTTGGCTCCATCGCTGATAAACACTTCGCTGGGTTCCAGATAAATGCCACGGGGGGCATAATCGTTTTTAATGACTGCTTCTATCAAAAAGTCATATCCTTGTTCGGGACCATAACCATGAAAGGTTTCTTTGTGTGCCAGTTCGTCAACTGCTTTGTGCATCGCTTCTATAGATGCCTTGGGCAATGGTTGCGTTACGTCTCCGATACCCAGACGGATAATGTCCGTTTTGGGGTGGGATACCTTGAATGCATTTACTTTCTTGGCAATGTCCGAAAATAAGTAATTGTTTGGTAGCTTTAAAAAATGTTCGTTTACTAATGCCATAACTGTTGTTGTTTTATAGTTTTATTAAATCTCAATATCTCCCTCAAAAACTTTCACTGCGGGACCGGTCATATATACATGTCCGTCTTCTTCGTCCCAGTGGATATGGAGATCGCCTCCATCCATTCTTACCAATGATTTCCGTCCGGCTTTGTGGTTCAGTGCAGCGGCTACTGCGGTGGCGCAAGCGCCGGTTCCGCATGCCATAGTGATGCCCGAACCTCTTTCCCAAACTCTCATCCTCAATGATCCATCCGGCAATACCTCTACGAATTCTACGTTGATTCGTTCGGGGAACAACGGATGATTTTCCAGTTTTGGACCTACCGCCGGCAAATTTACACTATTTATATCATCTACGAAAATAACTAAATGAGGATTTCCCATGCAAACGAATGTTCCTTTGTATTCTTTTCCGTCTGCAATGATTGTTTCAGCCAGCATTCCGCCGGTTTTTGTTTCTATTTGTTTGGGGTTGGTCAGCAAGGGAGCATCCATGTCTACGGTTACTTCTTCCACCAGACCGTTTTCTATGTGAAGTTTCAATATTTTGATTCCCGAAAGCGTATCCAGTGTTATCACTTCCTTATCGGTCAGCTTGTTCTCATATACATATTTACCGATGCAGCGGGATGCGTTTCCACACATCATTGCTTCCGAGCCGTCGGCATTAAATATGCGCATGCTGAAATCTGCCTTATCAGATTTGCCAATCAAGACCAAGCCGTCGGAGCCGATACCTGTATGGTAAGCACTCCATTTAATGGAGGTTCTTATCGGGTCTTCAATAGGGTAGGCTAGGGTATTTACGTAAATGTAATCGTTACCCGCTCCTTGCATCTTAGTGAATCTTATTGTAGTTGCCATTTTGCTCGTAACTTATTTCTTTGTTGTTTCCTTTTGTTTTATTTCAGTGCAAATATATTGCTTTTTGATATTTTATAAACTACAATGGTTTCTATTTTCTTATTTATTTTTATTCTGATAACAGATGTAAACCATATATTCTCTCTTTGCTTTCAAACTATTATAAAACATATCCAATATTCTTTTGAATTGTAAGTAGTGTGATATTCGTCATGTTATAAAACACATAACTATGCCATAATGTTTTCCCTGTTAGACTCCTGATTAGCATAGCATTTGCCGATAGAATATCCTTCTCGGAAATAACAAAATGACAACTTATTACTGGATTTAATTATTATTTCGTTACCTTTGTGCCCTTGTAGATTAAAAAGAGATTAGTAATGCAGAATATTATTGCGATAGAGAATGGTGTGACACGCCATCCGCTGTACCGGATGAAAGAACCGGTAAATATGACGCTTGCCGCCGGAGAACATATAGCTATAGTAGGGCGCAACGGTGCCGGAAAGAGTATTTTGGTAGATACGATAACAGGACGTTGGCCGCTGTTAATGAATGAAGTGAAATATGATTTCTCTCCATCTCCTTCTAAAATGGCTTATGAGAATATAAAGTATATAGCTTTTCGCGATTCCTATGGAGACGCTGATGGAAACTATTATTATCAGCAACGCTGGAATGCACATGATTTGGATGAAACACCCATTGTGCGCGATCTCTTGCCTCAAACTACTAATCCGGAACTGAAAAAGGCGCTCTATGATCTATTCGGGATGGAACGCTTGCTGGATAAACATATTATATTGCTTTCCAGTGGAGAGTTACGTAAGTTCCAGTTAACAAAGACCTTGCTGAGCAATCCGCGTGTGCTCATTATGGATAACCCTTTTATCGGGTTGGATGCTAAGACGCGCGACCAACTCCATGTCCTGCTTGCCGAGCTGACGAAAGTTACGAATTTGCAAGTGATTCTTATTCTTTCTAAGACAGATGATATTCCTGCATTTATCACGCATGTGATTCCAGTGGAGGATCGTGTATGTGGCAAGAAGATCACATTGAAAGAATACCTGGCTGCCTGTCCGCCTGCGCCGGAGCGTGTACTTTCTGAAGAAAAGGAAGAACGAATCCTGAACTTACCTTATAATAATGATTTGTATCACACAGAGCATGTGGTAGATTTAAATAAGGTAAGCATCCGCTATGGTGAACGGACTATTCTGAAAGACTTGGACTGGACTGTGAAGTGTGGTGAGAAATGGGCATTAAGCGGAGAGAATGGAGCAGGGAAGTCCACTCTGCTCAGTCTGGTTTGTGCCGATAATCCTCAGAGTTATGCTTGCGATATAACTCTATTTGGCAGAAAGCGCGGTTCAGGTGAAAGTATTTGGGAAATAAAGAAACACATAGGTTACGTCAGCCCCGAAATGCATCGTGCTTATTTAAAGAACCTTCCTGCCATAGATATTGTGGCAAGCGGTTTGCATGATTCTGTGGGCCTGTACAAACGTCCGCGTCCCGAACAAATGGCGGCCTGTGAGTGGTGGATGGATATTTTCGGCATTGCCGATTTGAAAGACCGTAATTTTTTGCAGTTTTCCAGCGGCGAACAACGATTGGTACTTTTGGCACGTGCTTTTGTGAAAGATCCGGAGTTGCTGATATTGGATGAACCCCTGCATGGGCTGGATTTGTACAATCGCCGTTTGGTAAAGGATGTGATAGAAGCTTTCTGTCGTCGCCGGGATAAGACAATGATTATGGTGACACACTATCAGGAGGAGTTGCCTAAATCTATTACACACTCTATTTATTTGAAACGGAACTAAAAGAATATCAATTGATAGCAGGTTCATTTTATAATAAGAAATGAACCTGTTTCGTCTTTTTTTGTTGTTTTGGCAACTTTGCAATAATAATTAAGAAATACTTCCGATAAAAATTTTCTCTTTACAGAAATTATTCTATTTTTGCTCAAGAATAAATAAGACCATGGGCAAAGGGAAGCTTAATTATAAATACATCTTAGTTTTTATCATTTTGTTGTTTGCTTTTATAAGCGGATTAAACTACAAACGATGGCATGTTACTAATCAGTTGGTGACGAAGCATATCTCCCTTATTTACTCCTTTTCTAAAGATGAAATTGGTTATGGCAATATAGAAAAACTCCTGTATAACGAATTCAGGGAAAGAGGAATAGAGCCCGTATTTGACAAGTTTTACTTAAACAGCACTGTCCTTTCTCAAGGAGGAGAAATAGAATCTGTGAGGAAATACCTTGAATTGATTAAAAGTAAGTCCATAGATTTGATTCTCCCGATAGGAGATCAAGCAACTTTTTCTTTATTATCTACCCATCACCGTTTACTTTCCTCTGTTCCCGTATTGGCTTGTAATGTTCATTTTCCTGACGAAAAACTGATAGGGGAGTATGATACGGAGAAAGTGTACATTCTACGTGATACACCGGACTTGAAACAAAATATGGATTTTATAAAGACATTACATCCCCATACCAATATGGAGGTCATTTATAATATAGATATGACTATTTTGGGACGTAGATCTTTTGATCTGTTTACCCATGTGGTAGATAGGAAAAATGTAAAGGTTCTAGGCTATCAGAAAGCATTTACACAAGAGTGCGATTATGAGAAGCTGAAAGAAATGATCGGATATTTTGATTTGATGCCCGGAGCAACAACTAACAATAAAAAAAAGAATGCATTAACCATAAGTCTTTGTCCCTTTCGCTATATAAAGGGAGCCTCTTTGCTGGTTATGTTAGAGAAATCAAAGCGGGAGCAAGAAGATCAAGCCTTCTTATTGGATAAATTTGATATGATGGCAATTCCGATAGTAAATGCTTTGAATGTTCCATCTTTCAGTTGTATTCGTGAAGGATTTGGCGAAAAGTCAAAAATAGTGGGTGGCTACATGGCAACGGAAGAAATCTCCGCCCGGACTGCCGCCGATTTGGCCAGCTGCCTTCTAAGGAAAGAAAAGATAGGTATGCCCAAGATCAGGGATTTGGAGAAAGAGTATGTGCTCGATTGGACTTATTTTTCTGAACATAGCAGCCATACTCATAATGTGCCGAAAGATGTCCGTATCATTAATTATCCGTTTTATGATCGTTATCGGGGTGAACTCTATCTGTTGGGCGGGTTATTTGTGCTTTCTTTTATAATGCTCTCTGCCGGTTTGCTGCATACACGCCGACGCTCCTTATTGGAACATAAGAATTTGCGTATGCTGGAAGAAGTGCATAAACGCCTGACTCTTTCTATGGATGGCGGACAAATTTCGCTTTGGAATATTCAGGAAGGTATTTGGGAGTTTGATGAGAATTATAGTAATCTGTTAGGACTGGAACAGCGAAAGTTTACTAGGGAAGATATACTGAAATATGCGCATCCTGATGATGTGCAGTTGCTGAGTTCCTTCTATGATACGTTACGCCAATCTCCCGGTATGCAAATACAGCGTATGCGTTTTTGCTTCGGTAAAAAGGCAAAGGATTACCAATGGTTCGAACTCAGATGTAGCAGCATAAAAGATGCCGGAGGAAAGATAATGCTGGCAGGTATTATGCAGAATATTCAGGAAGTGGTGGAGCGTGAACAGCAACTTATTCTGGCTAAACAGATAGCGGAAAAAGCTGAACTGAAACAATCGTTTCTTAATAATATGAGCCATGAAATCCGTACGCCACTCAATGCTATTGTAGGTTTTACAAATCTTCTGTTGGGTGAAGGTGCTGAAGCAATAGATCCGGAGGAAAAGGCAATGATGCTGGAGCTTGTCAACCATAATAATGAACTGCTTTTGAAACTTATTAATGATGTTTTGGAAATATCCCGCCTGGACTCCGGCAATATCTCTTTTGATGTGAAAGAATGTGACATGACAGAGATTGTAAAGGAAATATATATGACTTATGAAGGATTGATTAAACCTTCTTTGCAATTCCATCTTGAATTGGATGAAAGCATTTCTCTGCCTGTCTATATTGATAGTTTACGTTTCACTCAGGTTCTTTCCAATTTCTTGAATAATGCAAATAAGTTTACTGAGGAAGGAGCTATTACGCTGGGATGTAAAATAGACAGCGGACATCATGAAATTTGCATCTATGTAAAAGATACCGGTAAAGGAATTGATGAAAAAGACCTTATAATGATATTCGACCGTTTCTATAAAACGAATGAATTTGAACAGGGAAGCGGTCTGGGCCTGTCTATCTGTAAAGTGATTGTTGAACGTTTGGCAGGACGCATTGAGGTACAGTCGGAAGTAGGGAAGGGAAGTTGCTTTGCTGTTATTTTGCCTTTGGCAAAGACTATTTAATTATTGGAAGAAGAAAAAGAGAATGAAGAATAAATTAAAATCCTGGCAAGGATGGGTACTGTTTGCTGTTTCGATGACTATTGTTTTTGTTCTGGGAATAATCCTCTCTTCTTTGATGGAGGAATATAGGACTGAAAAGGTGAATATGGTTTCTGTAAAGAAAGTGGAGATATCCGGCATAGAGGCCCGTAGTTCTGTTTTTGCAGAAAATTATCCGCGTGAATATGATACATGGTCTGAAACTCCGCCTATCGATACTCCACAGGGATTCAATGGAGATATTTCTATAGATGTACTGGAGGAACGTCCCGAGATGGTCGTCCTGTGGGCAGGTTATGCTTTTTCTAAAGACTATAGTACACCTCGCAGCCATATGTATGGAGTGGAAGATATGTATCGTACATTGCGTACCGGTGCACCAATGAGTAACACAGAAGGTCCTCAGCCGGCTACTTGCTGGACATGCAAAAGTCCGGATGTACCCCGCATGATGGAGGAAATAGGTGTGGATTCTTTTTACAATAACAAGTGGGCTGCATTGGGTAGCGAAATTGTGAACCCTGTGGGATGTGCCGATTGTCATGAGCCGGTGAATATGGACTTGCATATCAGTCGTCCGGCATTAATTGAAGCTTTCCGGCGGCAGGGTAGGGATATTACCAAGGTAACTCCTCAAGAGATGCGTTCATTGGTGTGTGCCCAGTGTCATGCAGAATATTATTTTAAAGGAGATGGTAAATATCTCACCTTCCCTTGGGATAAAGGCTTCACAGTGGAGGATATGGAACTATATTATGATGAAATAGATTTTGCCGATTATGTCCATAAACTGAGTCGTGCGCGTATTGTGAAAGCCCAGCATCCTGACTATGAACTTTTCCAAATGGGTATTCACGGTCAGCGCGGGGTATCATGTGCCGATTGTCATATGCCTTATAGTGAGGAGGGAGGTATAAAATACAGCGATCATCATATTCAGAATCCGTTGACAGTAGTGGAACGCACTTGCCAGACTTGTCATCGAGACAATAAGGAAACATTGCGTAAAAATGTATATGACCGCCAACATAAAGCAAATGAATTGCGCGCTCTTTTGGAACAGGAATTGGCGAGAGTACATATCGAAGCTAAGTTTGCTTGGGATAAAGGCGCTACGGAACGTGAAATGCAGAAAGTACTGACGCTGATCCGTCAGGCGCAATGGAGGTGGGATTTTAGTATCGCTTCCCACGGATCTTCATTTCATGCTCCGCAGGAAACAACACGTATCCTGGCACATGGACTGAATAAAGCATTGCTGGCCCGTCTGGCCGTTTCCAAAGTCCTGGTATCACACGGATATACGGATGAAGTTCCCATGCCCGATATTTCAACCAAAGAAAAAGCGCAGCAATATATAGGCTTGGATATGCCTGCTGAAAAGGCGGCTAAAGATAAATTCATGAAAGAAGTAGTTCCGGGTTGGCTTCAAAAGGCCAAGGAAAACGGACGCATTGCAAAATTATGATAGCCGGGCTATCGGCTTGGAAAGTAATATCGGGAATAATGAAGAATAATAAATAAAACGAATAATATAATGGAAGAAAAAGAAAAGGGATCTCCCGCAACCGGAAATGCATTGTTTGAAGAAGGCATATCCGAGTTGATGCAAGAAAAAATCTTATTTTCAGAAAGTATGTATGCCCGTTTGCCGATGGGTATCGAGATTTATGATGCAGATGGTATTTTACGCAGTATCAATGACTATGCATTGCGCTTGTACGGAGTAGTTGACCGGAATAAGGTTGTGGGAACAGTAAACCTTTTCAAAAGTCCTTATGTAGATGCGGAATTACTTGCAAGGATTCAGAGGGGAGATGATATTGAGCTTGAATTTGAATATGATTTTGACCGTATAAAGGAAGATGCTTACTTTGAGAGCCATAATAAAGATGCTATTATTTACGAAGCAAAGATTGTAGCAATATGGAATAAAGAAGGTGTCATAATAGGCCATATATTGTTGACCAACGATGTGACTTCTGTCAGAGAAACAGAATTTCATACGGAAGAAAACAAGAAAAATCTGGAGATGGCAATGGAGGCGGCCAATATGTCCTCATGGGTATATGATGTACACAAAAAGACATTCAATCCCCTTTATGGAAGTCCTATTGTGGATGCTTCCATGAGTTTGGAAACCCTATTAGGTAAATTGCATCCGCAGGATCATGCGCGGGTATTGGAATGTTTTTCGCAACTTATAAATAAGGAAATTCAGTATGGGAACATCACGATACGTTGCTATAATGAAAAGGAGAATCAATACCGTCATTATGAGAGCCGGATGCGTTTGTCTACCGAGCATCGGGGAAAAGTCTTGATCGTAGGGACGGAAGTAGATGTCACCGAGAAAATACAGATGGTGAGGAAAACAGAAGAACTTATTACCAAGCGCGAATTGGCTATGAAGGTCAGCAATATTGTTCATTGGGATTTTGATGTTCGTACGCAGGAATTTGAATCCTACAACGATCCTATCAATGATTATGCCAGTGACAAGCTGATTACCATTCCCCATTTTCTGGAAGTGATACATCCTGATGACTGTTCCACATTTAATGATGCTTTGCAGTCCATGCTGTCGGGAGTAGATAGCACTGTAAGCTTTACGTGCCGCATCAAGACCCGGCATGATGAATCATGGCAATATTGCAATGTTATCGGCGTGCCTTTTGAACGCGATGAACAAAGGAATATTATCCGCTTTACAGGATTCCGTCAGAATATTTCCCAACTTCATCAGTTAGATGAGGAAATTAAGGAAAGGAATTACAAGATGGAACTGACTTTTAAAACCATTGGCATGTCATATTGGGATTTCGATGTAAAAAGCAGGAAGTTCAAAGTCTTTAATGATTCTATAAACGATTTTAACTCCGAAGTTGCTGTCACTCCCGAAGATTATTTGGCGGCTGCATATCCGGAGGATGTAGAAGTAGTCCGTGAAAATCTGGAACATATGTTTCGGGGAGTTGATAAAGATCTCAGTTTTAAATATCGTTCTATGACCCAGTGGGACAGTGAATGGCAAACGTATGTCATAACGGGCATACAGTCCGAGAGGAATAAAAAAGGGGAAGTAATCCGCTATACCGGTATCCGTTTCAATAATACGAAATGGGAGAAAGTGACTCAGGAATTGAAACAACTAAAAGAGAAAGCAGAACTTTCCGACCGCCTCAAATCAGCTTTTCTTGCCAATATGAGCCACGAAATTCGCACCCCACTCAATGCTATTGTGGGCTTTTCCGAACTGATGGTCAGTTGTGACGATCCTGCCGAAAAGGAAGAATATATGAATATCATTCAGTCCAACAATGAATTGTTGTTGAGGTTGATTAATGACATTCTGGATCTTTCAAAAATAGAATCGGGCATTTTGGAACGTAAAAGAGAAAAGTTCAATTTGGCGAAGGTCTGTGGTGAGTTATATACCATGATTCAACCTAAGATAACCAACCCCAATGTTGAATTTCGTATGGGTAATTCCGGACCGGAATGCCAGGTGTTGCTGGATAGGAACCGATTGAAACAGGTCTGGATGAATTATCTCACTAATGCTATTAAGTGCACCCAATCCGGCTACGTTAAGATGGGATATAGTCTTGAAAGAGGAGGTATCCGCATTTACGTGGAAGATACGGGAGTGGGCATACCGCTTGAAGTGCAAGATAGGGTATTCGGCCGATTCCAGAAACTTAATGAGTTTGCTCAAGGAACAGGGTTGGGGCTGGCTATCTCCAGAGCTATTGTTGAGGGGGCAGGCGGTGAGGTTGGTTTTACGTCCACTCCCGGTGTAGGTTCCACTTTTTGGGCATGGATTCCTTGTGAGATCGACATGAAAGAATGCACCGCATCGGTTGCCATACAGTCTATTAAGTATCCGCTGCTTCGAAATGGAGTAGGGAAGAAAGAGCCGAGGATTTTGCTTGCAGAGGATAATGACAGTAATCATTTATTGGTGCAGCACATCCTGCGGGATTATGATATAACCCGTGTCGTGAATGGGGTGGAAGCGGTCAATAAAGTGCGTGAGGAAAATTTTGATTTTGTTCTTATGGATATGAAAATGCCTGTTATGGGAGGATTGGAGGCTGTAAGGAAGATCAGGGAATTTAATACTGATATTGTGATTATTGCGCTGACTGCTAATGCATTTGATGCTGATAAGATGCAGGCTCTTGAAGCCGGATGCAACGAGTTTCTGGCAAAGCCTTTAAAAAGGCAGGAGTTGCTTGATATATTATCGGGAGAGTAAGAGAAAATATCAAAGGGGCTAACATTGAATATGACACCGTGAAAAAAGTTTTTCGCGGTGTCATATTGATTTTTCACGGTGTGTAATTCAGATGTGTTATCTGCGATAAAAGCCCAGCTCATTTCTCAGTGAACGTACTTCGCGTTGCAAGTGCTCAATACGTTCCAACATGTGATGAATGGCATCAATACCGGCAATATTGATAGACAAATCATAATACAAATGTGTGTAACGCTCCAATTCCGCCAGTTGGGATGTCGGGAGGTAGCGTTCCTCATCAATCACCTGGACTTCTATCAGCCCATCTTCTGCCAGTTCCACAATGAACGAAGGGTCCACGTGGCAGCGGTCGCAATAATCATTGATAATAATTAAATCGGTCTGCATAATCCTTCTGTTTTTTAGTTGCTACTATCTTTTAATTGGCGGAATAATTCTTTCTGATGTTCACTCAGATTGGTAGGGATAGCGATGTCATAGGTCACTATCAGGTCGCCAAACTTTCCTTCTTCCTTATATACCGGGAAACCCTTGCCTTTCAGGCGCACCTTGGTGCCGTTTTGCGTTTCCGGTTTCACTTTTAGTTTCACCTTGCCGTCCAGTGTATCCACCATTTCCTCACCACCCAGTACGGCGGTATAGAGGCTGAGTGGGGCGGTGACGTAAAGGTCGTTTCCCAAGCGTTTGAATACGGGGTCGTCGGGAATAATGAAAGTAATATATAAATCTCCCGCCGGACCGCCATTAACACCCGGAGCACCATGACCACGCAGTTTGATAGTCTGTCCGTTGGCAATACCCGCAGGAACGGTGATACGGATGTTCTTGCCGTTCACACTGATTATCTGCTTGTGAGTTACGGCAGCATCGCGCAGGGAGAGTTGCAATTCTGCATTATAATCCTGTCCGCGGAAACTGGCACTGCGACCTCCGCCGGCACCACCGCGATGCCCGAACAGTTCCTCGAAGAAATCAGAAAAACCGCCTGCATTGCCGCCAAAGTGTGCACCTCCTGCACCACCGAATCCTCCGTCGCCATTGCCGGAATACCAGTATGTGCCGTCACCATCCGTGCCAAATCCACCTCCGGCACCGCCGAAACCGCCGAATCCAGCTCCTGCGCTTCCGTATTGTTGTTTCTGTTTCTCAAACTCGTCAGCATGTTTCCAATGCTCGCCGTATTCATCGTATTTCTTTCGCTTTTCCGGATCGCTCAGAACCTCGTTGGCTTCGTTTATCTCCTGAAATTTATCTTTTGCCGAAGAATCATTAGGATTCAAGTCGGGATGATATTTGCGGGCCAACTTGCGGAAAGCCTTTTTAATATCATTTTGGGTGGCGTTTTTGTCCACTCCCAGTACTTTGTAATAATCGATGTAAGCCATATTGTATAATTGTTAATTTTCGTCCTCTAAAAGCAAAACAAAATACATGCCAATTGGTTGCCTTTTATTTTATTTTATTATCTTTGCCACGAAATTTTAGGGCTTATTCTAAAGAATATGAGGACATTGATCGCTACATATCGTTTTTTAATACTATTTGTCCTACTGCTTTCGGCTGTTGTCGCTTCTCCGTTGAAGGCGGAAACAACATCGGAAGGGCCTATCCTTATCGTCACCTCTTACAATTCCGAAACACGTAGCATATCTGACAATCTGTCCGCTTTTATGGATGAGTACAGACTACGTGGCGGCAAGCATACTTCCATTATAGAAAGCATGAACTGCAAAAACCTGTCCGAAGCCCATCTTTGGAAAGAACGCATGGCCGACATCCTGAATAAATATCAGGGTAAGAACAAACCATCGCTGATTATCCTGTTGGGGCAGGAAGCATGGGCGGCATACATATCGCAGGATACGGAGGTGGCGAAGAAAACGCCGTCTATTTGTGGCATGGTGAGTAGCAACGGATTGGTGTTGCCCGGCGATAGTGTGGACATGAGAACATGGGAACCAGAAAGTAAGAATATCTATACAGACTTCAAAGACTATAACATTGTTGCCGGCTATGTGTACGAATACAATGTGGACAAGAATATAGAACTGATGCGCCGTTTCTATCCCGATATGCGTCATGTGGCATTCATTTCGGACAATACCTATGGGGGACTTTCCATGCAGGCATTGGTGAAGAAAGAAATGAAAAAATATCCGGACTTGGAAACAATCTGGCTGGATGGGCGTACCGAGAGTTTTATGGAAGTGAGTGAAAGAATGCGCCATTTGCCAAAAAACACATGCGTATTGCTGGGTACATGGCGTGTGGACTGTACGGAAAGTTATGTGATAGGAAATACTACTTATATGCTTCGCGATGCTAATCCCACTTTGCCTGTGTTTACTATTGCATCCGTAGGATTGGGACACTGGGCGCTGGGCGGGTTTATACCGCAATATCACTTGGTGGGAAAAGATATAGGAATTGTGGCTTATGACTTTTTGGACAAAGGAGATGAACATGGGGTGGACTTGGTAAACATCCCCGGCAACTATACATTTGATGTGAAACGCCTGCACGAGTTCAAGCTGGACTCTTTGAACCTCCCCCAAGAGGCGGTGCTGATAAATAAAACGCCATCCTTCTATGAGCAGTACAAATATTGGGTGATAGGAGTAGTGTCAGCATTCATGTTCCTTATTGCCTGTTTCCTGATAGCTGTTTACTACATTATACGCATCAACCATTTAAAGCGTAATTTGGAAATATCCGGAGAAGAACTGCTGGTGGCAAAAGAAAAAGCGGAAGAAGCCAATCGATTGAAGACGGCTTTTCTTGCCAATATGAGCCATGAAATACGCACTCCGCTGAATGCTATTGTGGGATTCTCCAGCGTATTGGTAAGTGATGATGCCACACACGAAGAAAAAGCGCAGTATTGTGATATTATTCAGAAAAACTCGGATTTGTTGTTGCATCTTATCAATGATATTCTGGATATCTCCCGTATGGAATCCGGACGAATCAAGTTTGTGTGGGAGGAATGCAATGTGGTAGGCTTATGCCAGACAGCCCTGTCTACGGCAGAGTATGCACGCCGCACCGATGCCATGTTCCAGTTTGAAACGCCGGTAGAATCTCTAGTCATCAAGACGGATGTGCAGCGGTTGCAACAAGTATTAATCAACCTGTTATCTAATGCTGCCAAATTTACACCTGCGGGCTCTATTAAATTGTCCTTCTTCATAGACAAACAAAACAATCAGTTGCAGTTTTCGGTAACAGATACCGGTTGCGGCATTCCGGCAGATAAATGCGACAAGGTGTTTGAGCGTTTTGAAAAGCTGAATGAATACTCCCAGGGTACAGGCTTGGGACTGGCCATCAGCAGGCTGATTGTTGAAAAACTGGGTGGCAAAATATGGGTAGACAAGAATTATGCGGAAGGTGCCCGTTTTGTATTCACTCATCCTTTAAGTTAGAAATATAAAGATTAGAAACATGAAATATAGAATATGTATCAGTATCCTGTTGGTATGGGTCGGTGTGCAATTATTTGCCGCCGGAAATCAAAAAGAAAAAGAAGTGGTTATCAAGATAATAGAAACCAGTGATGTACACGGTAATTTCTTTCCTTATAACTTCATAGAACGTAAGGATTGGAGTGGGAGCCTGGCACGTGTGCATTCCTTTGTAAAGGAGCAACGCAAAATATATGGAGATAACTGCCTGTTGATAGATAATGGTGATATTTTGCAAGGACAACCCACGGCTTATTATTATAATTTTATAGACACGCTCTCTACCCATGTGGCGGCAGAGATGATGAACTATATGGGTTGTGTGGTAGGTAATATGGGTAACCATGATGTGGAGACAGGACATGATGTGTATGACCGATGGATAAAGCAATGTAATTTCCCCGTGTTGGGTGCAAACATCATAGATAATGCCACCGGGCAACCTTACTTGCAACCTTATGAAATAATAGAGCGCGAGGGAGTGAAGATTGCTGTTCTGGGCATGATTACACCGGCTATCCCTTCGTGGTTGCCCGAAAAGTTGTGGAGCGGATTGCATTTTGAAGAAATGGAACCGTGTGCACGCCGGTGGATGGAGATTATAAAGGAAAAAGAGAAACCTGATGTAATTATAGGATTGTTCCATGCGGGAAAATCAGGTAATAAGTTGGGAAGCGTTATAGAAGATGCCTCTATGAATGTGGCTAAAAACATACCGGGTTTTGATATTGTGCTGATAGGTCATGACCATACCCGCGAATGTGTAAAGGTGCTCAATACGGAAGGTAAAAGCGTGCTGGTCATTGACCCCGCAAATAATGCCAATGTGGTATCGGATGTAACCTTGAAGATTACCATGAAAGACGGAAAGGTAATAGCTAAATCCGTGGACGGCAAACTGACTGATATGAATAAGTATCCTGTAAGTGAAGAATTCATGCAGCATTTCGCTCCCCAGTACAAGGCGGTGGATGATTTTGTTTCCCGTAAGATCGGTACCATTTCCAGAACGATAAGTACAAAGGATGCCTATTTTGGTTCGTCTCCTTTCATTGATCTCATTCATAAATTGCAATTGGATATTTCGGGTGCGGAGGTCTCATTCTCGGCTCCACTGTCTTTCCGGGCAGAGATAAAAGAAGGCGATATCTGTGTGAGCGATATGTTCAATTTGTACAAGTATGAAAATATGCTGTATGTAATGAAGCTGTCGGGCAAAGAAATTAAAGGTTTCCTGGAAATGTCTTATGCCATGTGGAGCAATCAGATGAAGTCTCCGGAGGATCACTTGATGCTGTTTAATGAAGCGATAGAGAAAGGCAAGCGTGCCAACTTCAAGAATTTCAGCTTTAACTTTGATTCGGCTGCCGGCATCAATTATACGGTGGATGTGACAAAGCCCGAAGGTGAGAAGATAACAATTCTGAGCATGGCGGATGGCACTCCGTTTGATATGGACAAGATGTATAAAGTGGCCCTGAATTCCTATCGCGGAAATGGGGGTGGCGATTTACTGACAGCGGGTGCGGGCATTCCCAAGAAGGAATTGTCAAAGCGAATTATCTTTGCTACCGATAAAGATTTGCGTTACTATCTGATGCAGTATATAGAGCAGGAAAAGGTATTGCAACCACATGCTATGCACCAATGGAAATTCATTCCCGAGGAATGGACTGTTCCTGCTGCAAAAAGAGATTATCAGTTATTATTCGGTGAAGAAAAGAAATAATAAAGTTGAGCAGGAGAAGAAGGTACATACTTAGTCCGTTATTGCTGCTTGCGTTATTCTTAACGTATCAAGTAAGCATCACAGCATTTACCCACGTTCACATTGTGAATGGGGTAATGATTGTGCACTCTCATCCTTCCTCCCAAAAACACCATCAACACACCTCGGGGCAGGTTATTTCCATTGCTCATCTGAGCACCCTCCACACGTTGCCGGCCGAAGTAGGCACAACGATTACGGTAGACCGCCCTGTGTTGTATGTGCTGGAATATCAAACCGATACTTTTCGTGCCAAGGCGTCTCATACGCGTGGCGTCCACTTAAGAGCTCCTCCCTGTTACTATTGCTGAAAATAGAATGATGATTCCCGTATAGGCGGATTCGATTGAATCATCATCTCTTTTTATCCCGAAAACAAATAAAGACAAAACATTTTAGCAATAGAAAAAACAATAAATGAAACAATATATTCTATTGCTCGCACTCATAGTGATGGGGGCGGGCATGAACGTGTACGCAGAAGATGTAAATCCTGTGAAGGAAGGTAATGTAATAGCCGGTCATGTGATAGAGAAGGGCACGGAAAACAGTTTGCCCTATGCCGCAGTATTGATAGTGGAAACCGGACAGGGAACTGTGACCAATGAAGACGGAAAGTTCAAGTTTAAAAACATCCCGGCAGGAAAATATACCCTGAAAGTGCAATTACTGGGTTACGAAACCCAGCAGAAGAAGGTAACGGTGAGCAATGAATTTACCGTAGATGTCCACTTCCTGATGAGTGATGCCAGCATTATGACCGATGAAGTGGTGGTCTCTGCCAACCGTAATGAAACCAGTCGCAAAGTGGCTCCTGTAGTGGTAAATGTAATGAATGCCAAACTATTTGAATCAGTAAACTCTACCGACTTGGCAAAGTCATTGAACTACCAGTCGGGACTTCGTGTAGAGAACAACTGTCAGAATTGTGGCTTCCCGCAGGTGCGCATCAACGGTTTGGAAGGTCCTTATTCGCAGATTCTTATCAATAGCCGTCCGGTGGTCAGCGCCCTGTCGGGGGTGTATGGCCTAGAGCAGATTCCTGTGAATATGATTGAGCGTGTAGAGGTGGTGCGCGGTGGCGGATCGGCCCTGTTTGGAGCCAATGCGGTAGGTGGTACTATCAATATCATTACCAAAGACCCAATAAGTAATTCATTTCAGGTATCTTCCACTATGTCTAATATGAATGGCAAGGTGTGGGAACAATATATGGGAGCCAATGCTTCACTGGTGGCTAGCGATAATACCTACGGCATCGCCCTTTACCAGTCTTACCGTAACCGCAATCCCTATGATGCGGATGGTGACGGCTTCTCTGAACTGGGAAAACTGAATACGAATACTTTCGGACTTCGCACTTACTATCGTCCTACACAGTTCAGCCGCATCAGCCTGGAATATCATACCACGAATGAATTCCGCCGTGGCGGCAACAAGTTCGACCTGCAACCACACGAAACGGACATAACCGAGCAAACCAAGCACATCATTAATAGCGGTGGACTGAGCTATGATCTGTTTTGGAAAGAATATAAGCATAAATTGTCTTTCTATTCCTCTGTTCAGCATATCGATCGCAATAGCTATTATGGTGCCCAACAGGATGCCAACGCATACGGTAAGACTACTGATTTGACTTGGGTAGCCGGAGGTATGTATGTGGGTAACTTTGAGAAAGTATTATTCTCGCCCGCTACTTTCACTGCCGGATTGGAATATCAGGATAACTCTCTGCATGATGTCATGACGGGCTATCACCGTGATATGCAGCAGGATGTACGCATTGCCAGTGCCTTTGTGCAGAATGAATGGAAGCTGGATAAGTTCGTATTCTTGGCAGGATTCCGTTTGGATAACCATAATTTGATTGACAATCCTATCTTCAGCCCTCGTTTGAATCTGCTTTATAAGCCGAGCGACAAGTTGCAGGCACGCCTCACCTGGTCTACCGGTTTCCGTGCGCCGCAGGCTTATGATGAAGACCTGCACGTGACGGCAGTAGGAGGTGAGGGCGTATTGATCAGACTGGCGGATGGCTTGAAACCCGAGCATTCCAACAGCATTAGCGGTTCTATTGACTGGTCGGCAAATATCGGTCATTTCCAAACAAACCTGTTATTGGAAGGCTTCTACACCGGGCTGGATGATGTTTTCGTATTAGAGGACATGGGGCATGACGAGAATGGCAACAAGGTAAAAGAACGCCGCAACGGTAACGGTGCCCGTGTATATGGTGTAAACGTGGATGGAAAAATAGCTCACGGGCGTGATGCTGCTTTGCAGGTAGGCTTCACCGTGCAGCGCAGCGAATATACCGAATGGGAAGCATGGAGCGAGAACCCCGATGTGCCTTCGGTTAAACGTATGCCCCGTACTCCGGATTATTATGGCTATTTTACTTTCACTTCGGCACCGTTCCGAAACTTTGACTGGTCGCTGTCAGGGGTATATACAGGGCGTATGCGTGTCCCGCATTTTGCTCCCACGGATCTGCCCGAAGAATACGTGGGGCAGTATATCACAAAGGATGAGATGGTACATACTCCCGATTTCTTTGACTTGAATGTGAAGTTGAACTATACCTTTGTGCTGAATGACCATATCAAATTGCAACTGAATGGCGGAGTGCAGAATATATTCAATGCTTTCCAAAAAGACTTGGATAAAGGAGGGTATCGTGACTCCGGCTATTTCTATGGACCTACGCAACCCAGAACTTATTTCATAGGGGTGAAGATTACTAATTAGAAATAATATACTATCTTTGCTCGCCGGATTCCCTTTCATCAGCCTATCCACATAGCCTGATGAAAGGGATTCCGATGAATACGGCATTCTATAAATTATTCGCTAAAAAATCAATTTATGATCAAGCAAACTTTTTTCCTTATCCTGTTTTTATTTATAACGCAGTTAGGTTTCGCCAATGGAACCCATTACCAGAAATCAGACTTCTTTGCCACCATGCAACCGGGTGATAAAGCAGCATTACTGATGGTACACTTCGGAACCACTCACGATGATACCCGCGAACTGACCATCAATGCCATCAATCAAAAGGCACAAGCAATGTTCCCCAATCTGGATATGCGCGAAGCCTATACTTCACGCATCATTATCCATCGCCTGAAACAACGGGGAATGGAGAAACTGACCCCTTTGGAAATGCTGAAACAATTGTACAAGGACGGATATACACATGTCATTATTCAATCAAGCAACATCATAGACGGAATAGAAATGGAATCTCTGCGCCAAGATGTGCACGAAGTAGAAAAAGACTTTAAAGAAATCCGCATAGGAAAACCTCTGCTCTATGGCAAAGAAGACTATGAACAGGTAATTGATGCACTGATGCCGTCGCTTCCCGCACAGGGAGCCATTGTGCTGGTAGGGCACGGAACTTATACTCCCATCACGGCAGCCTATACCATGGTGGACTATATGCTGAAAGCAAAAGGATATACCCATGCACACGTGGGGACTATCGAAGGCTATCCGGCCTTTGAGGATGCTTTGCGGATGTTGAAGGCAGGGCAGGAGAAGACCGTGACATTGGTACCCTTTATGTTTGTAGCCGGAGAGCATGCCAAGAACGACATAGCCGTAGACTGGAAGAATGATTTGGAAGCAGAAGGATATACAGTAAATGTATATGCCAAGGGACTAGGAGAAAATCCTGCCATACAAGATCTCTTTATTGAACGGATAAAGTATGCCACAACGCACAAACTGCTTCCCATCAATGAAAAGAAGAAAGAATACGCCAAAGGAAAAGACAAATTCTAATCAATGCCAAAAGGTTTCCATCCACCGTAGGGGCAGATTGAATCTGCCCGATAACAGTCTGCTTTGTGTATGCGGGCGGATTCAATCCGCCCCTACGGTGGATGAGAACCTCTATTCTATCCCTTCCCCCAAATGACTATACTCCTCCGTAATCCTAAATCCCGGATCCGGATAATCATACAACGGGAAACGATGTTCAGTTTCACCTTCCACATAGCTCCACAAGCTATCATAATCCTCCTTCTTTTCTCCCATTTCCCTTAGCTGCAACATATATTGCCACAGAGATTTGTTCTCCTTAATATATATTTTCTCCATCCGATGTATAATCGGGCTATGCTTCCGCGTAGGATCATGGTCGAATTCCAGAATTCGTTTTCCCTCTTTCGTCATACCGATAGTTGCAAAAGTCATGCTTTTGCCTATCCCCGGCAGGTTCAACACACTACGATCTGTTGCCACAAAGGGAATCCGGTGCTCATTGCAGAAGTTCTGTATGGCAGCAGCACGGTCTTTGCTTGTCTTTAGCACTCCCAGAAATTCTTTCTCCATTTCGGCAGATAGTTTTCCAAAGATCTTTTCTTCATGTTGTTCCTGCAAAGAACGGCTATTGGGAGTGAACACGTCATAATTCTCCTCGAAACCTTTCACTGAGAAAGTGTAGTAACACAGCACTCCCAATCCATTTAGCACCCTGCGTAACTTTGCAGTGTGCCCCCTTCGGGATGCTGCTACATTATATACCAACTGATTGGTAATAGTCCATCCGGCAGATAATATTTTCTTTATCGCTTCCTTGGCCTCGGGCGTTACCTCCAGCGGAGTTTGGAAATGCGTCTGAATCAGAAATTGATTGACACCGATAGCCGATGCTTTTTCTTTAAATTCCCGCAGGATTTCCAGTAACTCATCATTAATACGCATGGGCAGATACACTGGTAGGCGCGTGCCCAGACGCACTCGTTGCAGTTCGGCATACTTTTCGCCTTCGGCGCGTTTCAGGTTTGCATTCCGTTTGCGTGCAGCCATTTTGTAGACAGCTTCCAATATATTGCGCAAAGTCTTGTTTTGGCTCATCAATGCATCGCCGCCTGTAATCAGAATATCTCTCAGTTGCGTATCGTTTTCAAAATATTCCATCAGCTTCCTCAGTCTCTTGTCCCAACTTTCTTTTGCTTTCAGTTCTTCAAAGTTGAAGTTCAATCGCTCGCTTTGGAAGTCGTACATGCGCTGGCAAGATGCACACAGGCCACCGCAGGCACGTCCCATGGAGTCGGGGATCAAGATAGCCACTTCGGGGTAGCGGCGATGAATATTATGTCCGTCCGGCACCAGCCATCCGGCGGCGTTGGGCTTTCCGGCTTCCACTATGTCTTCCTTTTCCCAGGCGCGGATGCTGCCATAGGCTTCTACCAAGTGGGAAGAATAAAGGATGTAGTTGCGTATGGCTGCATCGTCATACCCTTTTCCGGTGGGGTTCAGCAAGGATAGATAGTAAGGAGTAATAAAGATAGGCATTCCCTTTTTGCGTGCCTGGTGATAGAGTTGTATGGTTTCTTCGGACAATGAGTTGCCCAGCATTCGGTTCAGCTCTGTGGGGCTCTTGATAGCCAGTGCCAGATGAAAACGGGATTCGTTCCACCATTGGTTTACCAGTTGCCGTTTTTCTTCATACGTGCTGTTCTCGGGAAAGAGGTAACGGCTGGAAGGAGCATGCCTGTTTTCTATTTTCTGTATAAGCAGGGAGATGATTCGCTCTTTGTTTTGGCGGCGGATGGCGCGTACATCTTCACTTAGTCCGCTAGACCAGCGTTTCATCCATTGGTATACTTGTTTTTCATCAGGCATTCCGGCATCTTTTTGGTAGAGTCGGAGGAACTGGTGGTACAAGTCAATCCATAAATCAACGGAAATCTCTTCATTGGTGATACGATTAGCTAAAAACTTCCAGAGCAGTGAGATGGTTTCTACTTTAATCTCCTGTTCGGTAGAGGATTCGTAAATGGTTCTTCCATCATTTTCTATTAGCCTTTTAATGTGCCTTGCGGCATCGGGGTTGTTAATGTGATCTGATAATAAATAATCGTTCAGCTTCTTTTTGAAGTCTGTTTCATCTTGGCTTTCTAGGGCCAATGAAGTGAGTTGGGTTAATCGGGTTTCGAATAGTGTTTTAATGTCTTGTGAAGATAACATCTTATTCTTTTGTTTCATAAGCGTTTTTAGTGTTTAGGGGTTAATACTAGAAATAACATTTTTCTTGCTAAAATGTTGTCAAACTGTTTGCTTTATGCCGCTAAGTTAATAAAAAAGCTGTTTTTATGCAAATTAATTGGCGTTTGTCTATATTTTAATCCCTGATTAGTTTGTCAGAAACGACTATAAAGATGTTTTTCTTATTCTTTTTGTTATATTCTTAAATGAATAACTTCCTCTCTAAATCCTTGCCCATGAACATTTAAAGCATTAACTTTGTCGTATATGAAAAATGAAACCAAAGAAAGGAGCGGTGCTATGGCAGGAAACTATATTCGTTTCGATTGGGCTATGAAGCGCTTATTACGCAATAAAGCCAATTTCTCGGTACTCGAGGGGTTGCTCACAACGTTGCTGAATGAAAAGATAACCATTCAGAAATTGCTTGAAAGTGAGAGTAACCAAGAGGATGAGTTTGACAAGTATAATCGTGTGGATATGCTTGCCGAAAACTCAAAAGGAGAACTTATTTTAATTGAGGTTCAAAACAATAATGAATATGCCTACTTTCAACGTATGCTTTTCGGCACTTCCAAGTTGGTGACAGAGTACATCAATCGTGGCGAAGGATATGAAAAGGTACGCAAGGTTTATAGTGTGAACATAGTCTATTTCAGTCTGGGCAGTGGCAAGGATGTGGTGTATCATGGCAAAACGGAATTCCGTGGCATCCATCAAGGTGACATATTGGAACTGACTCCCTTCCAGCGGCAGACTTTTAAAGTTGATTCGGTCAGCCAGCTTTATCCTGAGTATTATGTGTTGAAAGTCAATGATTTTAATTCTGTGGCAAAAAGTCCATTGGAAGAATGGATTTATTATTTGAATACAGGCGATATTCCGGATACTGCATCTGCTCCCGGACTAACAGAAGCTCGTAAACAGTTGAAGTTGGATAAAATGAGTAAGGAAGAATTGAATGCCTATTATCGTCACTTGGATAATATTGTAATACTGCGTGACAATATATTTACTGAACGGGCAGAAGGACGGGCAGAGGGGCTTGCTGAAGGTCTTGAAAAAGGTAGAATTGAGGAAAAACGTAACAGTGCCCGGGGCATGAAAGCTCTAAACATTCCCATTGACAAAATCAGTGAGATAACAGGATTATCTATCAGTGAAGTAAAAGAACTATAGAGATAGTTTATAAAGAGATAAATAACAATTCCCGGTGTAGCCTTATGTACATCGGGAATTTTATTATTCCATCTGCGAGAGTCCTTTCTTAAAAAAACATTCATTCCCCCTTTCTGTTGTATCTTCGCCCCTACAATTTTAAATAGTGCGAAGCAATGAAATCAAATGATGTATTTAGCTACATGGAGATATGTATCGGTAAAAGACAAATGCTGGGGAAAGAGAGTACAGCAGAGTTGTATCATGCGGTTTTCTCTTATTCCAACAATGCCTTTCCTTTTTCCGTAAGACGGTATTTTTGTTTCGGATGTTTTGGGCTGTCCGGATAAATCGCTTCTACTAGATTCAATTCTATAGCAGGATAAATATAAGTTTCCAAGAAATTACGTTTATCTTTCAGTCCCATCAAATTCATAATTTCTTTAGCAGAAGAGGTATTATCCGCTATGGCGACCAATGCTTTTTCCAACTGTGGGGTAACTGTGGGGTAACTGTGGGGGCTTGCCCAACAGTATGTTGTGTATAATGAAATACCACCCATACGGCATTGCCGTCTGTGTGGAACTCCGGTTCTGGAATCCCGACACGGCGGCACTCGTTTATCATGAGTCCTATACCACGTCCCCAACTTTCTAGAATCTCACTTTTATATAAGACATTGGCTATAATAAGATTCTGCGGTTCAGAATTATGCCCGCTCAATAATTTTTCAATGGTCATATCCGACGGGAAAGTGCCACTATTTTCTATTTCTACACGATTATCATAGATGGCTATACCTACCGAACTTCCGGGACGGTGATAGGCACGATGGCAAAAAGCGTTGATACAACATTCGCGCAATGCTTTATAAGGATTGCTCAACTCCTCCTCCCGATATAGTCCTTCAATCTTTCCTGAGAGGGAGAGATGCTTGAAAAGAAACGCCATTGCAGCATCCAATAACGTATAAATATTACCATTAACACGTTGATTGTCGATAAATTCATCTTTTAAAATCATTATACGGAGAGATTTTATTTCGGTGGGTTGCTTTATGTTGTTATCTCATTTAATGTTGTCCATTAAAAAACTGCTTGTAGAAACAACCCTCGGGGCTCAAATAATTTTTCAAATATTCCCCCTTTCTGTTGTATCTTCGCCCCTACAATTTAAAATAGTGCGAAGCAATGA
>ERZ791659.87-NODE-87-length-73757-cov-8.7823_pt1 | contig 73757 bp, 51 predicted proteins | sample MGYA00510053_ERZ791659 | MGnify/ENA primary metagenome ERZ791659 (study PRJEB30046, sample SAMN00715192) | human gut metagenome | study: EMG produced TPA metagenomics assembly of the A metagenome-wide association study of gut microbiota in type 2... | reverse complement strand
TCGTTTTCGGGCGGATTCAATCCGCCCCTACGGTGGGTGACAAAGAACCGGCAACGCCATCAACTAATTATCAATTTTATTGATTACAATAACCTCGTTTTCCCGTCTTATTGACATACACTTAATAATATAAGGAAACAGATAAAAAGATTAATATAGGAAACATGAAAAAGAAAAATGTATTACTGGCTGCATTTGCAGCAACGCTATTAGCTCCTACCGCATTGAGGGCCCAATACCCCCAACTGACCGAGGAAGCCAAGCAAGCCTATCAGAAAATGATGACCGAAGAGCGTAAACGCTCGGACGAAGCATGGGCAAAAGCATTACCCATTGTACAGAAAGAAGCAAAAGAAGGCCGTCCCTATATATCCTGGGCTTCCCGTCCCTGCGATTTGCCGCAAGCCAGAATCCCTTCTTTCCCCGGTGCCGAAGGGGGAGGTATGTATAGTTTCGGAGGCCGTGGCGGTAAAGTAATCACCGTAACCAATCTGAACGACCGTGGCCCCGGCTCTTTCCGCGAGGCCTGCGAACAGGGTGGTGCACGTATCATTGTGTTCAATGTGGCAGGTATCATCAAATTGGAATCTCCCATCATTGTCCGTGCCCCCTACGTTACCATTGCCGGACAGACAGCTCCGGGCGATGGCGTGTGCATTGCCGGCGAGTCCTTTTGGGTAGACACGCATGATGTTGTGGTTCGCCATATGCGTTTCCGCCGTGGCGAGACTAAGGTATGGCATCGCGATGACTCTTTCGGAGGAAACCCTATTGGAAATATTATGATAGACCATTGCTCTACCAGTTGGGGATTGGATGAGAATATCTCTTTCTATCGCCATATGTACGATCCCAGCGAAGGACAATATAAAACAACGGATCTTAAACTTGCCACCGTTAATGTGACCATTCAGAATACAATCTCTGCCAAAGCATTGGATACATACAATCATGCCTTCGGCAGCACATTAGGAGGAGAAAACTGTGCATTTATGCGCAACCTTTGGGCAAGCAATTCCGGACGTAACCCGTCTATCGGATGGAATGGCGTATTCAACTTTGTAAACAACGTAGTCTTTAACTGGGTACATCGTTCTTCGGACGGAGGCGATTATACGGCTATGTTCAACATGATTAATAATTACTATAAACCGGGACCCGCCACTCCCAAGAATACCAATGTGGGACACCGCATCCTGAAGCCCGAAGCAGGCCGCAGCAAACTGGATCATAAAGTATATGGCCGTGTATTTGCCGACGGCAATATCATGGAAGGCTACCCTGCCATCACGGCAGACAACTGGGCAGGCGGCATTCAGATAGAAACTCAGCCCGATACCGAAGGCTATACAGAGAATATGCGCAGTTATCGCCCCTTCGAGATGCCTTATATCAATATAATGACCGCCGATGATGCTTACGATTATGTATTGAAACACGCAGGTGCTACCATTCCTTGCCGTGATCTTGTAGACGAACGTGTTATTGAAGAAGTAAGAACCGGTATTCCGTATTACGAAAAGAAACTTCCGAAAGATGCATACGGTGACCTGTGGGGATTGTCTCCCAAGTCACTGGGCGAAGACGGACAGTTCAGACACCGCCGTCTGCCCAAGGATTCTTACAAGCAGGGCATTATTACGGATATTCGTCAGATGGGTGGCTATCCTGAGTACAAAGGTACTCCGTATGTAGATACCGATGGTGACGGTATGCCGGATGAATGGGAAAAAGCAAACGGCTTGAACCCGAATGATCCTTCGGATGCTAATGAGGATTGCACCGGAGACGGATATACTAATATTGAGAAATACATCAACGGCATCAGTACCAAGAACTGCATTGACTGGACTGACTTGAAGAACAATTATGATACATTGGCTGCCAAGGGCAAGTTGATGTAATAAGGAAGAAAGTAGAAAGAAAAGATATGCAACAAAGGTTAGTTATCATGTATCTGTTGCTCGTGGCGGTAGTCTTTACCGCCGGAGCAGTGGATTTGGACAGGGAAGGCCGTGACCCGGCTTACGTGGAATCCATCGTAAAGCGTTCACAGAAAATAGTGGATAAGTTGGGCTTGAAGGACACTGTTTCCGCCAGGGAAGTGACTACGATCATTGCCAACCGCTACTTTAAGCTGAATGATATATACGAGGTGCGCGATGCCAAAGTGAAGCAGGCAAAGGAAACCATGACAGGTGAAGCCAAACAAGCTGCCATCAAGGCGGCGGAAGATGAAAAGGATGGTGCACTCTATCGCACCCATTTCGCTTTCCCGGCTGATCTTTCTCTTTATCTGGATGACAAACAGATAGATGCAGTGAAAGATGGCATGACGTATGGCGTGGTGATGGTGACTTATACTGCCACTGTGGATATGATACCGACATTGAAAGAGGAAGAAAAAGCACAGATTATGGCTTGGCTGGTTGAGGCCCGCGAATTTGCCATGGATGCTGAAAACTCTAACAAGAAGCACGCCGCATTCGGTAAGTACAAAGGACGCATTAATAACTATCTGTCCAAACGCGGATATGATTTGGTGAAAGAGCGCGAAGCTTGGTATGAACGTATTAAGGCGCGTGGAGGAAAGATATAAGAGAGTATTGAAAATAATAAGAAGGGGTTGTATCGGTGAAAGGTGATACAACTCCTTTTTTATTTCTATACACTCTTACGTTTACATTTACTGTGGGGGCGGGGTCTGCCCGCCTGTATGCATAAAGTAAACTATCATCGGGCGGGCAAACCCCGCCCCTACGGTATATGGAGCTACTGGAAAGGTTTAATATTTGTGTGAAAACTCTCATCGTTTTATTGAGCGATAGAGAGTACAAGCTACTTCCCATTTCGTCTTTATATGGGTGATATAGACTAAATCTCCTAGCGAATCATTTTGTTTCACCAAGTCAGAACTCTAGTTCCAACAGTACGAAACTACAGTTCCACCAGTATGAAACTCTAGTTCCAACGGCATGAAACTTTAGTTCCAACACTATGAAACTAATTGAAACTCCTTTGGATTCTTTTCACCCACCCCTATGTATCATACGTTAAAAGCAGAAGAAATTGATAAGAGATACTAGAAAAAATAATAATTTAGCAGCAAAATGAATCAATTAAAGAAAGTATTTGCAGTAGCAGCATGGTCTGCTTGTGTGTTGCCTATTGCAGCACAATATCCGGTAATTCCCGACTCGGTGAAAGCCAGAGGTGATCGCCAACAGGAAGAAATAGACCGGAAATCGGATGAAGCATGGGCAAAAGCACTCCCCGTTGTAATGTCCGAAGCGGCTAAGGGACGCCCTTATAAACCTTGGGCAGCCCATCCCGAAGACTTGATAAAAAGTAATATTCCCGCTTTCCCGGGAGCCGAAGGTGGAGGAGCCTACACCCCCGGCGGACGTGGCGGAAAAGTAATAGTTGTCAATTCATTGGCAGACAGCGGCCCCGGCACTCTGCGTGAAGCATGTGAGACCGGCGGTGCACGCATCATCGTATTCAATGTATCGGGAGTGATCCGTCTGAAATCTCCTATCAATGTACGCGCTCCTTATATAACCATTGCGGGTCAGACTGCCCCCGGTGACGGAGTATGTGTGACGGGAGCTTCTTTCCTGCTGGATACGCATGACATCATTATCCGCCATATGCGTTTCCGCCGTGGCGCACAAGACGTTGCTTTCCGCGATGACGCATTGGGAGGCAACTGCATAGGTAATGTAATCATAGACCATTGTTCAGGCAGTTGGGGACTGGATGAGAATATGTCCATCTATCGCCACGTGTACAACCGCGATTCAACAGGTCATGGCCTCAAGCTGCCTACCGTGAATATAACGATTCAAAACTCTATCTTCTCCGAAGGCCTGGATACTTACAATCATGCATTTGGCGCAACCATCGGAGGGCACAACAGTATGTTCTGTCGCAACCTGTTTGCTTCAAACATCAGCCGTAACTGCTCCATTGGCATGAACGAGGATTTCAATCTGGTAAACAATGTGACCTATAACTGGTGGAACCGTTCGGTAGACGGAGGGGATGAAACCAGCCGCCTGAACATCATCAATAATTATTTTAAACCGGGCCCTATTACCCCGAAGGACAAGCCTATTGCCCATCGCATTGTGAAACCCGAATCCAGCCGTGACAGAAATAAACCCGACACATTCGGCAAAGCATACGTGAATGGTAATGTAGTGGAAGGCAATACCCGCGTCACTCAAAATAACTGGGACGGCGGCGTGCAGGTCTATGATATGCCCGATGCCGGGAAGTTCACCGATCAGATTCGTGTAAACGAACCGTTCCCTATGCCTCATGTGACGGTGATGGATGCAAAGTCAGCCTATAATTATGTATTGGAAAACGTTGGGGCTACGTTCCCCAAACGTGATGCTGTAGACACCCGCGTGATAAAGACGGTGAAGACCGGTAAAGCCATCTATGTAAAAGATGCTCCGGAGTTTGTAAGCCCGTATGTAAAAAGGCGTCTTCCTGCCGATTCCTATAAACAAGGTATTATAACGGACATCCGCCAGGTAGGTGGCTTGCCCCAGTACAAGGGAACCCCTGTGGTTGATACGGATGGTGACGGTATGCCGGATGCTTGGGAAATAAAGTATGGCTTGGATCCGAATGATCCCAGCGATGCGGTGAAAGATTGCAATGGCGATGGATATACGAACATTGAAAAATACATCAATGGCATTGATCCTACCCGGAAAGTGGATTGGACGGATGTGAAGAACAATCACGATACATTGGCAAAACGTAAAAGTTTGATGTGAAATGAATTATAAGGTCTTAATTGTTGGTTTTTTAAGTTTGGGGTTTGCGCATGGCTATGCGCAAACCTTTCCTTTACAGGTAAAGGAGGACAAACTGGTTTATTTGAATGATGAGCGCGGAAACCGTATTCCGGATTATTCTTCTTGCGGCTATCATTGTTCGGATCAGGCGATTCCCGATGTGGCGAATGCGGTTTTTGTCCCTTGGCAGGCAGGAGATAATTCATCGCGTATTCAGCGTGCCATTGATTATGTTTCTTCCCTTGCGCCCGATAAGAATGGTTTTAGGGGAGCCGTATTGCTGGATAAAGGTACTTTTGATTTGGAAGAGAGCCTGCGCGTTTCCACTTCCGGTGTAGTGCTACGCGGTATGGACAAGGCGGAAACCGTATTGCAAAAGAAGGGGGTAGACCGTGGGGCTTTGCTGTATATGGAAGGACGCAATGACCGCAGGGTTACCGATACGCTGGATGTGCTTACTCCGTATGTTCCCGTTAATACCTGTACTTTTCAGGTTACTAAGGGGGCGCAACTGAAGGAAGGCGATCAGGTATTGGTGGTTCGTCCCTCTACTAAAGAATGGATTGCATCTGTGGGTTGTGATATTTTTGGCGGAGGCATCAGTGCGTTAGGATGGAAAGCCGGAGATACGGATATAGCCTGGGACAGAAAGGTGAGCCGGGCGGATGGCAACCAAATAACATTGAATGCACCTCTTACGGTGGCATTGGATACGGAATGGGGCACTACGAAAGTGTTGCGTTACAACTGGCCCGGCAGAATTGCCGAAGCGGGTGTGGAGAATCTGACCCTTGTCTCCGACTATAACAGGAAATACCCCAAAGATGAAGATCATTGCTGGACAGGTATCTCCATAGAGAATGCCGAGAACTGCTGGGTGCGCCGGGTAGACTTCCGCCATTTTGCAGGAAGCGCAGTTATCGTTCAACGCACCGGATCTAAGATAACGGTGGAGGATTGTATCTCTACCGCCCCGGTATCTGAAATAGGGGGAATGCGCCGTTGCACCTTTTATACATTGGGGCAGCAGACTTTGTTCCAGCGCTGCTACTCTGCACAGGGCATTCATGATTTCTCCGCCGGATTCTGTGCGCCGGGACCTAATGCTTTTGTGCAATGCGACTCCGAGGAATCTTTAGGTTTTAGTGGTTCTATTGATGCCTGGGCATGCGGTTTGTTGTTTGATGTAGTCAATATAGATGGCCACAACCTGACATTCAAGAACTTGGGACAAGATAAGAACGGTGCAGGTTGGAATACGGCCAACAGCCTTTTCTGGCAATGCACGGCGGCAGAAATAGAATGTTATTCTCCTGCAAAGGATGCGGTGAACCGGGCATACGGTTGCTGGGCGCAATTCTCGGGAGATGGCGAATGGGCTCAATCCAATAATCATGTGCAACCGCGCAGCATCTTTTATGCGCAACTGGCGGAACGCTTGGGTAAAGATTGTGCGGCACAGGCGCGTATCCTTCCGCGGGCTACAAATGCCACCAGCAGTCCCACCGTTGAGGCTGCCATGAAAATGGCAAAAGAAGCCTATACTCCGCGTTTCACACTGGAGTGCTGGATTAAAGAGGCACCCTATACCGCTTCTGTCTCCTCGGAAAAGCTGAAAACGGTGGATGCTTTGAAGTTCAAGACACCTGCAAAGGAGGTTAAAGAAAAACATCTTTTTGCCATTACCGATGGGCGTATCGTAATGGACGGACGTTTGCTGGTAGGCGGCAGGCACGAAGTTCCTTGGTGGAATGGAAAACTGAAAACTAATTTCCTGCCCAATGCAAAGCCGCATATCACCCGTTTTGTTCCCGGACGTGAAGGGCTGGGATTGACAGACCGCATAGATTCTACTATTCATTATATGTTGAAAAACCATCTTTTGGTTCTGGATCATAACTATGGTCTGTGGTATGAACGCCGCCGCGATGACCATGAACGCATCCGCCGCCGTGACGGTGATGTGTGTGGACCTTTCTATGAGCAACCTTTTGCCCGTAGCGGGGAAGGCACGGCATGGGAAGGACTGAGCAAATATGATTTGAATCGCCCCAATGCCTGGTATTGGAACCGGTTAAAGCAGTTTGCCGAGAAAGGTGCGGAGAAAGGACTTTTGCTATTTCACGAGAACTATTTCCAGCATAATATATTGGAAGCAGGTGCGCACTGGGTAGACTGTCCGTGGCGTTCTGCCAACAATATCAATGGGACGGATATGCCCGAACCTGTTCCCTTTGCGGGTGACAAACGTATCTTTGTGGCAGATATGTTTTATGATATTAATCATCCGGTGCGCCGTGAATTGCATAGGCAGTACATTCGTCAATGCCTGAATAGCTTTGCCGATGATCCCAATGTGGTGCAACTGATTAGTGCGGAATTTACCGGTCCCTTGCATTTCGTTCAATTCTGGCTGGATGTGATAGGAGAGTGGGAGAAGGAAACAGGCAAGAAAGCCACCGTGGCATTAAGCACCACAAAGGATGTGCAGGATGCTATTCTGAGTGATCCGGAGCGTGCGAAAGTAGTTGACATTATCGACATCCGTTACTGGCATTATAAAGTGGATGGCGTCTATGCTCCCCAAGGTGGAAAGAATCTGGCTCCGCGCCAGCACGCCCGCAAGATGAAAGTGGGTAAGGTGACTTATCAGGAGGCTTATAGGGCAGTGAGTGAATACCGCAAGAAATTCCCCGAAAAGGCTGTTACTTATTATGCACAGAATTATCCGGATATGGCTTGGGCGGTATTGATGGCAGGAGGTTCTTGCCCGGTTATTCCTGTAAATGATGAAGCCTTTTTAAAGGATATTGCTTCTATGGAAATAGAGGAAACTGGTACAAATGAGTATCAGAAAATGGTAAAATCTGATATTGGGTGTATCATTTATTCCCATTCCGGGGCGGAAATTCCTGTTCGGATGAAGTCCGGGAAATACATATTAAGGAGTGTAAATCCCAAAACAGGAGAAGTAAAAGTGGTTAGTAAATCTCTGAATATTAAGGAAATATATCACTTGAAGACCGAAGGAGACAAGGATTGTATTTTTTGGTTTCATAGAATATAATATGTAGAAGGAGAATCGGAACTGTTCCGGTTCTCCTTTTTAGTGAATATCTGTAATATTTAGCAAATATGTTTTTCAGCAGGTTACCTGTTTTTTCGGTCCAATAATCAAATATTCCCTAAGAAAGTAGCACATCCTCCCTAGTTTTGCAACATCATCAAAACAACCTATAATGTATTACTGTGATGGAACAAAACTTAAATGATAAAACAGCTTCTTTGGTCGTGGCCTTCCAATCGGGAGATGCCCATGCATTTTCTACCTTGTATGATATGCATATCAATCTTCTATTTAATTACGGATGCAAGTTGACTACCGACAGAGAATTATTGAAAGACTGCATTCATGATGTATTCGTAAAATTATATACAAAGAAGGCAGAGCTGGGTATCATTGATAACTTCAAATCCTATCTTTTGATTTCGTTGAAAAATAAGTTATGTGATGAACTTCGCAGAAGAATGTTCATGTCTGATACAGCCGTGGAGGAATTGAATCCTACTTCGGCGAGCGATGATGTGGAAAGAAACTATTTGGAAAAAGAAAAGTGTTGTTTGGAACGTGATAAGGTGAAGCATTTGCTGGATCAACTGTCTCCTCGCCAGCGTGAAGCGCTTACCTTATATTATATAGAAGAAAAGAAATATGAAGATATATGTACCATCATGGAAATGAATTACCAGTCGGTACGAAATTTGATGCATAGAGGTATTACAAGGTTAAGAGAATTGGTAGGATAGTATTTTTAGGTTTTCGGGTGAGTACAACCTTTGAACGGTATACGTCATAATGGAAAATGATAGTGTAACGTGAATACAAAGAAGGTGTATAACAGGGTAGAAGACTTTTTGAAGGATGACGACTTTATCAAGTATGTTCTGGATGCTGCTCCTGAAACGGCTTCTCATTGGGAGGAGCTACTGGAGGAGCACACAGAACAACTGAAAGTCTTTGAAGAGGCTAAGATGGTATTATTGGCTTCGGAAAATATGGAGTATATGATGTCTCCATCAGAGCAAGGGGAATTAAAACAACGTATCTTTGCGACTTTAAATATAGAAGATAGAGAATAATAATTTAATTTGTTAACCATAGAAAAATGGAAAAAGACATGAAGAAATGCCCAAATCGGACTTTAGGTTATAGTATCAGACGTACTCCTATAGTCTTGGGACTGTCAGCCGCATTATGTATGCCGGCTGCATTTTCGTATGCAAATGTTGGTGGCAGAGTGGATAGCGAGTCTATTCAGGCTGTTATGCAAGCGAGAACAATCAAAGGACAGATTCTGGATGAAACAGGAGAGTCTATGATTGGTGTTTCTGTATTGGTAAAAGGTACTACTGTAGGAACCGTTACTGATTTTGATGGTAATTATACGTTGGAAGTTCCCGGTGGGAAAGGTGTATTGGAGATTTCCTACATAGGATATAAAACAAAAGAAATCACGATCGGAAATAACAGTCAGATTAATATAAAGATGGAGCCTGATACACAGGCTTTGGATGAAGTTGTGGTGATCGGTTATGGTACGGTGAAGAAACGTGATTTGACAGGGGCGGTGGCATCTGTTAAAGCTGAAGATATAACCTTGAATCCGGGTGTAAACCCTATGGATGCTCTGCAAGGTAAGATTGCAGGTTTGGATATTACAAACTCTTCTGGTCAGGCTGGTTCAGCACCTACGGTTCAGTTGCGTGGTACTCGTTCTTTGCAGTTGGATGATGATGGTAATATTTCTTCCAGTGCATTTAAACCGACTTACATTATTGATGGTATGCCCGGCGATATTGCTACATTGAATCCGAATGATATTGAATCTATTGAAGTCTTGAAAGATGCTTCTTCAACCGCAATTTACGGTTCAAGCGGTGCTAACGGCGTTATTATTGTGACAACAAAAGGTTCAAAAAGTGGAAAACCTGTTATTAATTTTAATGCTTATGCAGGAACTACTTTAGGAGCTAAGGTGCCTAAAATGCGTACTGGTGATTCTTATCTCCAATATGTTACTGATGCCTATAAAGTAAACGGCATAACTAATCAGGAAGAAATTTTTGGAGAACAATATGATGCTATTCAAAAGAATCAATGGGTTAACTGGGGAGATGAGGTATTGCATTCCGGATTGAAGCAGAACTATAGTATTTCTGTGGCTGGCGGTACAGAGAAAACCAAGGCTTATTTCTCACTGAATTATACTGATGAGCAGAGCCAATATAAAAATGATAACTATAAAGTATATTCCACTCGTGTACGTGTAGATCAGGAGATCAATAAGTGGATAAATGCGGGTGTCAATGTTCAGGCATCTTTCACTAATAAAAATTCGCGTAGTGGAGTTTTGGAAAAAGCATTGTTTGCTACTCCGTTAGGTATGCCTTATGCTGAGGATGGTTCAATCAATGAATTCCCGATAGTAGGTTCGTCATCGGATCCGAATCCGCTGGCAGACGAACAAAACGGAGTCTTTAAGAATAATAATCAGGGTGGTAAAGCCTACGTAGATACTTATCTGGAATGGAAACCATTTAAAGGGTTGTCTCTTAGATCTCAACTTGGCGGAAGTTATTCTCATTCACGTTCAGGTAAATTATATGGTGAAGGTTCCTATAATGTATTGAAAGGTAGCACAACTCCATATGGTGAAGCAACGAATAATACCGGCTACAATTATAAATGGGAGAACATTGTTACTTATCATAATACTTTTAATAAGGTACATGATTTGACGCTTACCGGTGTTACAACTTGGAATTATAATCAAAGTGAGAAATATTATATCTATGGTGAGAATCCCGCAACTAATGATATGCTGTGGTATGCCTTAGAGAATGCTGATAATAAGAAATTGAACAGTTCTTATAATATGTCCAAAGGATTTGGTTTGATAGGACGTGTCAACTACTCTTATATGGGTAAGTATTTATTCTCTGCATCTATTCGCTATGATGGAGCTTCACGTTTAGCAGACGGTAAGAAATGGAATACATTCCCAGCTGTTTCTTTAGGTTGGAGAGTTTCGGATGAGAAGTTTATGTCAGGAACAAAGAGTTGGTTGGATAACTTGAAATTACGTGTAGGTTATGGTGTGGCAGGAACTACAGCCGGAATCAATGAATATAGTTCGATGGCGTCTTTGATTAATACAACTACAACTTTGGGTGGTCAGACTGTACCTTCGGCTAAATTTACTGAATATATCACTAATCGTAATTTAACTTGGGAAAAGACTCATGACTTTAACATTGGTATTGACGCTGCTTTCTTAAATAATCGCATTGATTTGACATTGGATTTATATAAGACAAAAACTACGGATGTAATCATAGCACAGACTTTGCCTACCTCTATTATGGGTACATATACAGGCAATACTCCTTATAAAATGAATAAAAATGCTGCAAAAACAGAGAACCGTGGTGTTGAAATTGCAATTAATTCCCGTAATATTGTGAAAAAGGATTTCACTTGGAGTTCTACAGTGACCTTTACAGCAAATAAGGAAAAGATTAAATCTTTGATTGACGGACAGGATATGATGTTTAATGCAAAGAAAGGTGATATGGTATTCAAACTGGGCGAAGCTGTTGGTTCATATTATAAATTTAAAGTATCAGGCATTTGGCAATATAGCGAAAGAGAAACTGCTGCTTTATTTGGATGTGAACCGGGTGATATTAAATTGGAGTTGCCTAGTGTGAAAAAGGATAACACTGGCTATTATTACACAGATGCTGACGGCAAGCGTGTGGATATTACATCAGAAAATCCTTATCAGGTACGTGTGGACTATGACCGTCAGGTGATAGGGCATAATACTCCTGACTGGACTTTAGGCTTCAAGAATAATTTTAAATATAAAAACTTCGATCTGTCTGTCTTCTTGTATGCACGCTGGGGACAAATGATGAATTATGGTAGTGTGATTGGTAAATTCTCACCAAATCCTGACTATAACATTCCTGAATATTTCACTTATTACGATAAAACGATTCAAGCGGATCAAAACGTTTTGTTCTATGCTATTGATTCATCAAAGAATAGAAGTGCCTATGACGGATATGATTCTATGTATTATATAGACGGTTCATTCTTTAAACTTAAAAATGTAACATTAGGTTATACATTGCCGGAGAAGTGGATGAAACGTTTTGGTATTAATAACCTGAGAATTTATGCCACAATGACTAATTTATTCACTTACTCGCCTTGTAAGTATGTGAAGAATTATGATCCGGAAATGAATGGCAGCATTGACTTCCCGTTATCTCGTGACTGTATCTTTGGTCTTAATTTAACTTTCTAAAAAACAGCAATATGAAAAAAATATATAGATTAGTTTTGCTCGTCGCCGGAGTTTTGTCTTTGGGCTCTTGTGAGCTTGACGAGGTAAATCCTAACAATTCCGGCCAGCTTTCCGATGGCTCTTATACTTTGGAAACCTATAAAGGTTTTGTTAATTCATGCTATACGGCTTTGATTAACAATATATATCAAAGTAGTGATTACTTAGTTTGTACAGAAGCTGGTACTGATATTTGGGAAGAACCAAAATCTGGCTCTAGTTACCAGCGTTACCATAGCTATGATGGTATGAGAACAGATGATAGCTATTACTATAAGGTTTGGCAATATTCTTATCAGTGCATCAATAGCTGTAATATTGTAATTGATGAGGCTGAAAATGTAGCAGGTTCATCTGAAGAAATTAAAGAATGTGTAGCACAGGCCAGATGTTTACGCGCTTATTATTATATGACTTTGGTTGAACAGTTTGGCAATGTGGATTTGCAGTTGAAAGAGGCTGATAGCGAAAATATTTCATTTGAAGCTCATCGTTCAACAGTTCCTGAAATTTATGCTGCAATTATTGAAGATTTAAAGTTTGCAGTAGAAAATTTACCTGTTACATTCAGTGATTATTATAGCCGTGTTACTAAAAAATCAGCTATGGGCTTGTTGGCTCGTGCTTATATTAATGGTGCCGGTCATGATTTGACGGATGCTGATGGCGTTAGTTATTTGGAAAAAGCTTATGAAACAGCAACAAATATGATTAATAATCAGGCTATGTATGGTTGGTACATGTACCCTTCATTTGCTGATGTTTTCAATGAAAATAATAATCGTAATAATAAGGAAGCTTTGTTTATAGCTGCTGGTGCTGAAAGGAATACAGATGCCTATACAAATGGTAACTATTCGCAGAGTGAAATGTTCCGTCATTTCTTGCCTTCATTAGGATCATATACCGATCTTGGTTTAGTGGACAAAACATCGAACTTTATTTATGGCCGTCCTAACAGTAATATATTCTTGCCATCAAAATATTTGATGGATTGTTTTTCTGATGATATGAATGATACTCGTTACCGTTATTCATTTATCTCAGCATTTTCCACTTACTCTATTCCTTCATGGGGAGAGACTTATGAATATGCAGGATCTGCGTGTGCAAAGGAAATTACTGATAAACTTTGCACAAAGTTTGGTATTCCTACTTCCAATATTGGAAAGACTGTTTATCCCCATTTCAATTTAGAGTCTAATAGTACATCTGATGCAAACTTCTGTCAATTGGCTATTTGGAATGCTGATGGTAGTGCTAAAACAGTTCAAGACAATACTGGTGGAAATATTCTCCATCCGGCTATTCCTTTGGATCCTGTTGAAGGTCAACAATATGCTATATACTGTTCTTTAAAAACTTTGACTGAAGAGGAGAAGGCTCAATATCCCGGATTGGTTCTTAATGTTTATGATCTTTACGATGAGAATGGAACAGCAAGAACTACTTATGATAAACCTTCTACCGGAAGTACTCTTTGGTTATCTATGTATCCAACTCTTTCTAAATACAATATGCCGGGGTATAAGTTTGTGGGAGCGAATGTTCAGAAAAAAACTATTGATGTAATGATTATGCGTATGGCTGAAGTTTATTTGATTGCTGCTGAGGCATCTGTGCGTTTGGGTAAGAATGATGCAGCTACTTATATCAATGTTCTTCGTTCTCGTGCCGGAGCCGCTTCTGTTAATCAATCTGAGGTTAATCTGGATTATATATTTGATGAGTACGCACGTGAATTATGTGGTGAATGTGGTCGTTGGTATTTATTGAAACGTAATAATGCCTTTGAAAGCCGTTTGGCTAACTATAACAAACGTGCTGCTGCAAACTTTAAGTCTACTCACTATTTGCGTCCTATTCCTACTAAATATTTGGAAGCGATTAATAATCCTACTGAGTTTGGTCAAAATCCGGGTTATTGATAATTGAGTGGTTTGTAATAATATAATTTATTTCATTTGATGTTTGTCCTGCTTTCTTTTAATAGAAGGCAGGACAATTTTTATTTAGCTAAGTTTCTTTTCGTATCTTATTCAATTTAAAACACCTGTAAAACGAAACTTAAATAGCTTTTGCTTTAATATATTTTAATTGTTCACGCTAGGTACAGCGTCCGTGTGCGTACGTCATTTCTATAATTATGTAAAAATACAAACCTGTTAACTGATTATAGAAATGAAAAACATGAAGAAGAATCCGACACAGCATTGGGGGAATGGCATAAGACGTACTCCCATTATTCTAGGATTATCGGCAGCATTATGCGTGCCTGCCGCATTTTCGTATGCAAATGACAGAATGGGCACGGATCTGGTCCAGACTGTTCAACAAGGACGTACTGTCAAAGGGCAAATTCTGGATGAATCCGGAGAACCGTTGATTGGTGTTTCCGTTCTGGTGAAAGGTACCACTGTCGGTACAATTACCGATTTTGATGGTAATTACACTCTAGAAGTTCCTTCCGGTAAGAATATCTTAGTTGTGTCTTATATAGGCTATAAGACGCAAGATATTACTATAGGCAAAGGAAATCAACTGAATATTAAGATGGAAGCGGATACGCAAGCCTTGGACGAGGTAGTAGTAGTGGGTTACGGTGTGATGAAGAAACGTGACTTGACCGGTTCTATTGCTTCTGTTAAAGCAGATGATATTGTAAAATCTCCGGCCTCTAATGCAATGGAGGCATTGCAGGGACAAGTGCCGGGTCTGGATATTGTTCGTAATTCGGGTAAGGCAACTTCCGGCGTTACTATTAATATCCGTGGACAACGATCACTGTCGGATGTAAAAGATGAGTTTGGCAATAATGTAGCCAATGCTCCTCTCTTTATCATTGACGGTATGCAAGGTGGGGATTTCTCGGATATTGCTCCTGCTGATATCGAATCTATTGAAGTATTGAAAGACGCATCTTCTACCGCAATTTATGGATCGCAAGGTGCCAATGGCGTAATTATTATCACTACAAAGAAAGGTGCTCAGGGTAAGACTAAGTTCTCCTATAACGGTTATTTTGGAGTGAATGGTTGGGCACAATATCCTGATATGCTGAGTGGTGAAGACTATATGCAGGTACGTCGTGAAGCTGCCCGTACCGGTGGACAATGGAGCTCTACTGCCGATGACCAGAAGCTTTTCACGGTAGAAGAGTGGCAGGCTATTCAGAACGGTGACTGGACTAATTGGGCGGACGAAGTACTTCATACAGGTCTCGTTCAAAGCCATCAGGTTACAGCATCAGGCGGTACGGAAAAAACAACCGCACTGTTGTCTGCCGGATATTATCAGGAAAAAGGTTCTTTCAAGAATGACAAGATGAATAAATACAACTTACGCATGAACATCGAACATAAGTTGGGCAAGACGGTGAAAGTAGGGGCGACTACGCAGGTTACTCACTATGCTCAGGATGATCGTGCGGAGAATGTGTTATGGCGTGCGGCCACCAATGCCCCCCTTGGAAAGGCATACGATGAAGAGGGTAAAGTAGTGGAATACCCCTTAGGAAAAAACGGACAAGTAAATCCGTTGGTTGATGAAGCTACCGAGGCAACAGCCAAACATCATGTATTAAAAACGAATTTGATAGCCAATGGATATTTGGATTTTACTCCGATTGAAGGTTTGACTTTCCGCTCTAATCTGGGAACTAACTATACTTTCTATCGCAAACAGGATTTTGAAGGCGCAAGTTCTATTGATCGTTTGGGACAGAACTCAACTTCTCTTTCTAAGATCAGTTCTTCGGAGAAGAGTTTTGTGAACTGGGATAATATAATCAGTTACAACAAGACTATCAAAGATCATACTTTCGGTGCTACGGCGCTGACCTCATGGACACAATCCAAATATACCACTGTGAACGCGCAGGGTGAAGGCCAGTTGGTTGATTCATACTTGTGGCATAATCTAGGTGCAAATGATAAGAGCTCATATGTTATTGGTTCTAATTACATTCAGCATCAGACTTTCTCTTATGCTTTGCGTTTCAACTATAGTTATAAAGGTCGTTATATGTTGACTGTTTCTAATCGTTGGGATGGTGACTCCCGTTTGTCTAAAGGTAATAAGTGGGCAAGTTTCCCCTCAGTGGCGGCAGCATGGCGCGTGGGCGATGAAGCATTTATGAAAAATGTAGAGGCGCTTAGTAATTTGAAACTGCGTTTAAGTTGGGGTAAGACCGGTAATTCCGGAATCATGGCCTACGGAACTCAATCGGGACTGAGTCCGAAAACCAATTCGGCATTTCAGGATAACGGTTATACCTATTATATATATAATGAATATGTAGGTAATGAAAATGTGGGGTGGGAAATGTCTAATACCTGGGACTTAGGTTTGGATGTCGGTTTATTCAATAATCGCATTTCGGCTGTGGTCGATTTATACCATACCAAGACTACAGATATTTTGTTGCCTCGTACATTGCCTACCTCTATGGGCGGTAGCAATTCGACTCCGTTCAAAATGTATCAGAATATAGGCTCTACGATGAATCGTGGTATCGAAGTATCTGTCAATACAGTGAACATTGACAATAAAAACTTTAAATGGAACTCTACTCTTACTTTCTCTGCCAATCATGAGGAAATTACCGATTTGATTGACGGTAAGGATATTATCGGTTCTGATTCACATATCACTACCAGTTTGTTGATCGGTCGTCCGTTGAATTCATTTTATCACTATATAAATCAAGGAATCTGGCAGGAAAGTGAAGCCGAAGAAGCAGCCAAATACTTTAAAGATGCCAAGAAAACCCAACCGTTTAAGCCGGGCGATATCAAGTTGAAAGATTTGAATAATGACTATATCATTGATGATAAAGACGAAACATACCTAGGCAGCAAATCGCCGAAATGGACAGGAGGTTTCAATAACAACTTCAGTTACAAAAACTTTGATTTGAATGTGTATGTCATAGCTCGTTGGGGACAGATGATTAATTACGAATTGGCAGGAGCATATGATCCGCAAGGAAAAGGAAATTTCCCGGCTTACCTGAATTATTGGACACCGGAAAATCCTTCTAATGATTTCCCGCGTCCGGCTCAAACCAATTTCTATAACTATCTGGGCTATCAGACTCTAAACTACATTGACGGTTCTTATTGGAAGATCAAAACCGTGTCATTGGGTTATACATTCCCTAAATCTTTAATCTCTAAATTGGGTGTATCCAAACTGCGTATGTACTTGACGGCTAACAACCTGTTCTCTTTTGCAAAGAATCATCTGATTCAGGATTATGATGCAGAACGTGGAGGTTCGGCTAAAGCACCATTGCAGCGTCAGTTTATATTCGGTTTGAATCTTGATTTCTAATAATTTAAAAGAAGTAACTATCATGAAATACGGTAAAAAATATATGTTTGCTGCATGTGCTGCCCTGCTATTGGGTATGCAGGCATGTGATTTGGACGAATACAATCCTGCGGGAAGTACCCCGGATAATGTGTACAAGGAGCAAGCGGGCTTTGAGGCTTTGGTAAACTCGGCTTATGCTTTTTGGGGTGGTCAGTTTTATGGACGTGAAGACTTTGTATTGCTGCTGAATGGCGGGGGCGATTTATGGATCAATATTGCAAACTGCGGCTATGGGCGCCAGATGTCCAAGTATGAAGAACTTAATTCAACGACAGGACAGATAAAGAATACCTGGAACCGATTGTATGAGATCATTAATGATTGTAATGCCGGTCTGGAACGTATTGACCAGGTAGAGTTTAAAGATAAAAGTTTGCATGATATTCGATTGGGCGAATTGAGCTTTATGCGTGCCTATGCTTATTGGCACCTGGTGGAGATTTATGGTAATGTTGACCTGCGTACAAAAGAGACTTCTGCCGAAAGTCTTACTATGAATTGTTATCGCAGCAGTTACGAAGATTTGTATGATTTAATGTTGAGTGATGCCCAAAATGCGGTTGACAACTTACCTGTAGATCCTTACCCGGTTAAGGATGTAGGTCGCGCCACTTTGAAAGCTGCATATGGTTTATTGGCACGTATTGCACTGACCCGTGTCGCTTATTGTGACAGCCAGACGGATAAAGATAAATACTATAAGATTGCTGAGGATGCTGCTCAGTATGTTATTGATAATCAAAACGCCCTGAAAGTGTCCTTGTATGATACTCCTGCGGAAGTCTTTAATCCTGCCAACAATAAGACCAATAAGGAAGCCATGTTTGTGGTGACCCACTCCACAGAACCTTCTTTGAATATGCAATCCAGCAATCCCAACCGTCTGCATTTATATTTTCATGCAAGCTATTCGGCTAGGGCAGGTATGGTACAGGACTATGAATATGGAAATGATAGAAATGCCAAATCGGGTAGTATGGCGATGATGCCTACCCGCTATCTGCTGGAACTTTATAATGAAGAGGTGGACACCCGATATAATGCTTGGTTTCGCGAAGAATATAAACTTAATACGGCCAGTGCTTATGCCTGGACTAAGGACCAGTTGGATTATTTTGAAAAACCGGAATCTATGTTGGGACAGCAAATAAAACCGGGAGAAACTGCATTACTCTTTACCAAGAAGAAAATAGCGAACAAGCGTAACTTGCCTTATGCGGTAGTTGATATTGATGATACTTATACAGCCGATGGCGCTGTAAGTAACAGTGCCAACTTTAATATTCATTTTCCTACTTTATTGAAGTATGAAGATGCAACTTTGGAAGAGAGAGGGTTGCCTACCAATTCGCAAGTTGGTGCAAACGATGTGATTACCATGCGTTTACCGGAGATGTATTTCATTGTTGCCGAATGTGAGATTATGAAATCGGGAGGCAATAAGGAGATAGCAAAGGATCGTATCAATACGATACGCAGACGTGCCGCACTTCCCGGTAAAGAAGATGTTATGGAAGTGGGAACAGACAAAATGACACTTGATTTTGTTCTGGAAGAAAGGGCACGTGAGTATTGTGGTGAATTTATGCGTTGGTTTGATTTGAAGAGAACCGGGAAACTGGTAGAGTATGTGAAAGCTCACAATCCCGATATTCCTTTGGTTCAGCCACATCATGCATGGCGCCCTATTCCTAAGATGTTTTTAGACTCCATTTTGAACCCGGATGAATTCGGTCAGAATGAAGGGTATAATTAACATACTGTGATTTATTAAGTTATTCATTAAAGAACGGTGTAAATCTACTGCTATATAGTTGTGGTTTATACCGTTTCTTATGTTATCGAAAAGATCATTTTGAACACTTTGTTTCCAGAGAAAAGATTTACTTTTGTATAAACGAATTTAATAGAAAAGACCATGAGCAAACTGAGTATGAGAAATTGGATAACCGACATTATCCAAATGAAGGAAGTGGTAGCTATGCCTATCATGACCCATCCGGGTATAGAGATGATAGGAAAAAACGTGCGTGATGCGGTGACCGACGGACAAGTCCATTATAATGCCATCAAAGCTTTGTGTGACAAATATCCCACTGCTGCTTCTACAGTCATTATGGACCTGACTGTAGAAGCCGAAGCATTCGGGGCAACAATTGCCTTTCGTGAAAACGAAGTGCCAAGCGTTACAGGTCGCCTGCTTGCCGATGAAACCGCAATTGAAAGTTTGGAGATACCGGCATTGAATAAAGGGCGGATAAGCCAATACCTGAAGGCAAATATACTGGCGGCAAAGATCATTACAGACCGTCCCGTTTTTGCCGGTTGCATCGGGCCGTTTTCATTGGCAGGCCGTTTGTATGATATGTCTGAAATTATGATGCTTATCTATATTAATCCCGATGCAGCCAATATGTTGTTGCACAAATGTGCCGAATTTATCGCCCGCTATTGTACGGCATTGAAGGCTACGGGAGTGAACGGCGTAGTAATGGCTGAACCCGCCGCCGGATTGCTGTCTAATGAGGATTGCCGGCAATACTCATCTGTTTTTATTAAAGAGATAGTAGAGAGAGTGCAGGATGATAATTTTATCGTGATATTGCATAACTGCGGAAATACCGGACATTGCACACAGGCAATGGTAGCAACGGGAGCAGCTGCTTATCATTTCGGGAATAAGATTGATATGGTAGAGGCTTTAAAAGAAGTACCTGCCGAAGCGCTTGCCATGGGAAATCTTGATCCGGTAAGTATCTTCAAGTCTGCTTCTGCGGAAGAGGTAAGGAGAGCTACTCTTGCATTGCTGGAAGCTACCAAGGCATATCCTAATTTTGTTCTTTCCAGTGGATGTGATACTCCTCCTCATACTCCTGTTGAAAATATTGATGCTTTCTTTGATGCTTTAAAGGAATTCAATAATGCTTGAGAAAGAACTCTCTTTGGCTGATTTGCATATCTCATTGTCCGAAATCTATGAGGCAATGGGATATGGAAGTTCTGTACCCGATCAGGCTGTAGAAGAAGAAGTCCGCATGTTGCTCGGACAAATAGAAAACAGGATTCATCCCCGGTTCTTTTTCTTTATAATGGAAGGAATCTTGGAAGTAGAGAAGCAGATGCTTTGCGTGGGCGCTACCTCTTTCCGTATAGGCAAGATCATAGCTCACCAGTTACGCGGATCGGAGAAGTTTATTTTTTTTGCTGCCACTGCCGGCGTGGAGTTTGAGAAGTATCAGCATGTATTGCAGCAGGAGGGAGATATGGTTAAGATTTATATTGCCGATGCATTGGGCAGTATTATTGCCGAAAAAGCTGCCGATTGTATGGAGATGGCTTTGGATAGCTGTATTTGTACAAAAGGATGGAAACATACCAATCGTTTCAGCCCCGGATATTGCGGTTGGCATGTGTCCGAGCAACAGAAGCTATTTTCGCTATTTCCTGTATCAGATCCTTGTGGCATCCGGTTGACAGATTCCAGTTTGATGGTTCCTATCAAATCGGTAAGTGGAGTAATAGGTGTGGGAGCCAATGTTCACAAGATGGAATATACCTGCGGACTGTGCACGTATGATAAATGTTATAGGCGGAAGCAACGTAAATAAACAATGTTATTAAACAAAAATTAGACGGTGTGTAATGCTAGGTTACACACCGTCTAATTTATTTTTCGCGGTGTCTAATGGAATTTACACACCGCGGAAATTTTTTAACGTCCATTGAAGAATATATAGAGTCCTGCCATAACAATACCCAGTAATATCCAAACTGTGATTACCGCCTTGGATGGCTTCTCCATCACTTTCTTCATATTTAACGTACACTCTTGATGGCGTTTGTCAAATAGTGAAATAAGAATCATTCCTGCACTAATTATAATGAACAGATAAAAGGAAAGTAACATGAAATGAGGCCACGCTGTATATTGTTCTGCCGGAAACACCCACAAATATAAGATGCCCACCCCGATGCTGAATGCTGTGCCTGCCGTCAGTGCGGCATTGGCTGCCATCGTGGTAGCTCGTTTCCAAAATATGCCAAACAGGAATACCGCCGCCATAGGGGGAGCGATGAATCCCAGTACGGATTGAAAGACATTGAACAAGTTCAGTCCCTTGATGCTGTCTATGGCTATGGTAATAATAACCGAGATAAGAGCTCCGATAACTGTTACCACATGTCCGATACGGATAATTTCTTTCTGATTGGCAAGCGGTCTGAACTTCTTTACATAGATATCCATAGTAAAGACAGTACTCAACGCATTCAGTGCCGAGCCAACGGTACTGATCAATGCCGCAGTCAATACAGCCAGTACCAGTCCCACCATTCCTACGGGAAACAGATGGGTCACCATGGTCATATATGCTTCATCAGGATTTTTCAGTCCCGGATAAAGAACCAGGCAGATGATGCCCGGCAGGATATAGAGAGGTACATCGAGTATCTTCAGCCATCCGGTGAAATTAGCTCCCATTTGTCCCTCTTTTAAGCTCTTGGCTGCCAGCACAGGTTGTACCATAGACTGGTCTGTACACCAAAACCATACCCCCATAATAGGGTATCCCAATATGATGGGTAACCATGGGAAAGCCGGATCACTGTTTGGGCGGAACAAGTTCCAGTAATCAGCCGGAACCGCTTGCGCCAATGCACTGACACCTCCTACTTTATGAATACCTACAATGGTGAGTGTGGCAGATACGAATATTAACAATAACATCTGGAATACATTGGTGTAGGCTACTGCCTTTAAACCGCCTGCCATCGTGAAGAATGCGGAGATAACCAGCAGCAGCAGAGCTGATTGCCACATGGGTATATCAAATACCTGGCGAATCAGGATACCTCCGGCAAACAATGTCAGGGCAAGCCAGGAGATAAGAATGGTCACTATGGTGTACCACGCAAGTATGTTACGCGTTGATTGTCCGAACCGGCGACCCATAAATTCGGGCAGGGTAGTGATACGTGCCCCCAAATAGCGTGGTGCGAACACAAAAGCCAGCAGGCAAATGAATACAAAAGCATACCAGGCATAGTTGCCCGATACGATACCGGTAGTGAATCCGGCACTGGCGGAAGCAATAAGCATGGAGGGACCCACATTGGTTCCCCACATGGAGAAACCGATGTGATGCCATCTCAGGGAACGTTCGGCCAAGAAGAGGCTGCTGCCTTTTTTCCGTTTCATGCTGGCCCATATACCAATACCTATAAGGATTAGAAAGTAGGCAATGAGAATACCCCAATCTAATGTGTCTAAGAATTTAGCGTGCATCATTATGTATCAGATTAAAGATTAAATGTATCGGTTATTTGCAAAGTCCCATCAGTTCCTTGGCTACCGCCACTGCCGTATTAGCATTGTCGCTATAGCCGTCGGCACCTATTTCATCTGCAAATCCCTGACTGACCGGAGCGCCGCCGATCATTACTTTTACTTTATCGCGTATGCCGGCACTTTCCAATGCTTTGATTACATCTTGCATATAAGTCATGGTAGTAGTCAGCAAGGCACTCATGCATAGGATATCTGCATTGTTTTTCTTTACTTCTTCCACAAATGTATCGCATGACACGTCTATGCCGATGTTGATAACTTCAAATCCACAACCTTCCAACATGGAGGCTACCAGGTTCTTGCCTATATCGTGCAGGTCACCTTTCACTGTTCCTATCACTACTTTGCCTATGGTGGTTGATGCACTGCCTTGCAACAATGGTTTCAAAAGTTCCAAAGCTCCTTTCATGGCACGGCCTGCCATCAGTAATTGGGGGACAAAGGCTTTTCCATCTTGAAAACGTTGGCCTATTTCACCCATTGCCTTTATCATATAACTGTTGATAATTTCTTGTGGCTGAATGCCTTCGGCTATTGCTTTCTTGGTAACTTCAACAGCGGGTTCCAGTTTACCGTCTACAATAGCATTGAACAAAGGCTTCAATGTTTCTTTCTCAACAGCTTCCGGAGTTTTTACTTCGATTGTTTCCCGATGCGTTTCGGCTACTGTTTCTTTTGATTCTTTGTCTTTTGAAACTGTAGGCGTGGAAGAAGTATATTCTTCTACGATGCGCATTGCTTGTTCCACTTCTTTTTCATTGTGGAAGTCCATTTCAAGATGCACGCCGTCGGCACCGATATTATCCAGTAGTGGTTTCAGTTCGTCCAGTGTCACCCAGCACGCCATAATGCTTTTTCCACCAGCCAGTATCTTTTTGTACAAGTCATACCATTTAGGTGAACCTCCTTGCGGTTCGCCCACTCCGGGAGTCCATTGAATAGCATCCAGTTCTTTTATTTCCAGCAGGGCGGGTAGGTGGTGCATGGCTCCTACGCCATCCAGATGATATAGTGTATAGTCTATTTTCTGGCATTGCTCACGGATAAACGGTTGCACAAAGCGTCGATAGTCATCTTGGCTGATCATTGTAGATATGTCGCTTTGCAATTTGCTCATTTTGCCCGGTGCCCATGATGAGAAGTAGCAAAAAGCCATTTCGTCGCCTTCGCGTATAATATCATATAGCTCATCGAATACTTTGAAGTAGATATCGTTGATTTGTTGCATCTGCTGTTCCAGTACTTCGGGCTGCATCACAGTATCCAGTAAAACTTTATCCGTACCTTTCAGGGCTGCCAGTACGTCCAAACCTTCCATCAGGTCGGGCATACCTATGTAGTAATGACCATTTGCTTTTGCTTTGCAGGCTTTTAGCAATTCCTTGTGTAATATCCAGTTGGGATGTTCGGGATTGAACATAATTTCATCATTGAAGTCGGGATCAGGATGAATCCAGATCGTATCTTCGCCTCCTTCAAATACACCGCCAAAGATGGCAGCCAATGATCCGGGGCCTAGTTGTGTATTTGCCACCGGAAGAATATCTGCCATCAAGCTGCTGTGTGCCACATACCAGTCCAGATACTCGGCACGCCATTGCGGGTCGAACCATTTCTGATTTAAGTCTTTTGCCGGAGCCGGCGGGGTGACTTCTGCGTGTGGAGTGACTCCTTCCTGAAAGTGTTCCCACATATTGAGAATAATTCCTTTATGGTTCCACCAGTCTATATAGCGTTGCTTGGTTTCTTCTAAATTTGTTTTCCAGGTTTTCATATCTTCAGTTTTTAAATATTCCTTTAAAATTATCATCTATATGCAAAGCGGTGCTTTTGCTTAAATCCATTTCATCTGTGCATTCCACTTCTTCGGGATAAACGGGAATCGCTGCTCCTTGGCGTACATATACGGGCATTTCGTCCAAAGGAACATCCAGAGCTTTCAACCAGCGTCCTCCTTCCAGGCGTTCCCCGGTAAAGAAGTTCACCCACTTGCTTTCGGGCAAATATACGTCACGGCGGTTTTCACTGTTCATGACCGGGGCTACCAGAAAATCATCTCCAAAATAGTATTCATCATCTATGTGCCAGCAGAGCTTATCCTCGGGATGATGGAAAATGAGGGCCTGTAGGAGAGGGGCGCCACTTGAGATGGCTTTTTGGCTTTGTTCTATAATATAAGGTATAAGCATATAACGCAGCTTCCACCATCTTTTTACCATAGGGGCAATAGCCGGATAATGCCACGGTTCACGTTTATTTGTCCCGTGATAGCGAATATGTGAAGAGAATACGCCAAATTGTGTCCAACGCATATATACATCGTCCGCTACTACTGAGTTCATAAAATTGGGTAGTGTGTGGAATCCCGGAACATCGTGGCTCCAGAAAGCAAATCCTGATAATCCGAAATGCAGTCCGCCTTTTAATGAACCTGCCATGCCATCCCATGAGCTGCATGAATCGCCTCCCCAGTGCAAGGGGTAGCGCTGGCAGCCCGCCCATGCCGAGCGTGCCCATACTATACCGTCACCGGTCACATCTTTCGTAATTTCATAAGCAGCTTTCTGATAAAGCAAAGCATAAAGATTATTCAATAGCTCGGGCTTCATACCTTTATATAGTGCATCCATGTGGATGTTTTCTCCGAAATCAGTTTTGATGCAGGTTACGCCCATGTCAAGCAGTTGTTTCAGTAGTCCTTTATACCATTCGGTTGCTTTGGGATAGGTAAAGTCGATGGTTCCTGCATAATCCAGTGCAGAGAAGTTTGAACCTTCCGAATCTTGTTGTTTAGTAAGAGGGGCGATATAATCATTTTCGCGTGCTTCATTTATCTGTTCGGCATTTTCGGCAACATAGGGGAGTTGCCACAAAGATACGCGATAACCTTTCTGTTTAAGCTCCTGAATAAATCCTTTCGGATCGGGGAAGCGTTCTTCATTGAATTTCCATTCACATAGCCAGTCGGTCTTGAACCATCCGGTATCCAGGTGGATCACGTCGCAGGGATAATGTTCGGTGCGCATACGGTCACATATTTCATTTACTTCCTCTGCACTGAAGTAAGTCATGCGGCTCATCCATATGCCGAAACTCCAGAGAGGGGGCATAGAGGGGTATCCGGTCAGGTCGCGATAACCACGGAGAATTTCTTCCATCGAGTTTCCTGCTATGATGAAGGTGTCCAGCATGGCTTGGTCGCTCAGGAATTGCACCGAACGGGTGGATTGCCCTGCCAGCGAAAGTTTACTGTGGGCACAGGTGTGATAGAAGGTACCATACATCCGGCTGGATAGATAGAATGGAATGTTTTTATAGGTACGACGGTTGTTTACTCCCTGTCCGTCCTGATTCTTCAGGAAGAAAGTTTGCCCGCTTAAATCCATCTTGGCGAAACGCTCTCCTGTTCCGGCAAAGCATTCGTCCGGTTTTGATTCAAACGAGAGAGTGGCACGTTCTTTCGTTCCGTTCCGTTTGCAGAATGCCAATGGAAGGGCATCATAACGGGGTGGTGAGAAATGATCATAAGCTGCCAGACGGATTTCCCGTTTACCATCGGGGTAAAGGCGCAGGTCAAACGTTTCCTGCGGATCGGGTAGGAGCTCACTCCAACGATCGAGTACAGGAGGTTGGGTATTTATGATAGCACGGCGAATTCCATCTATGGTCGATATAATCCATTCCCCTTCTTTTTCTTCTACTTGTAGGGCTTGTTTCTTTATGCGCTTGCTGAATTGAAGCATTTCCGATTCATCCGTTATATTCTGTTCACCGAACCCTATAAAGAGTCGGGTTATATGGGGCTCATATTGGCGGATAATTAAAGTGTATTCTTCACGGGGCACACTCGTATCGGCTGTCATATCATTGGATAACACTTGCTTTTGAAAAGGCACGGTGATACAGATATCTCCATTTTTCTCATAGACTGCGGTGGGCTTGCATGCTTTCCATAATGATTCGTCTCTTGATAAGTCGGGATCAAAGTCCAGAAAATCAAATAGATGGTAATTAGTTGGTTTCATTTTTATATGTTGTTATAATTGTTCTGGTAATTTCATTTTAATCTGCCTGCTTTCTGTTTGATGTTTTCATTTACTTGCGGACCATTATTTCTCCATATATTGTCAGGTCCCGGACGGTTTGAGTCAAAACGCTCGGATGGGCACCAGTTGTTTTCTACGGTGTATCCGTTGGTCGCCTCGTCAAAATAAATATAGAAGGCACGGTCGTTTGTTGCATAAGGCGCATCCGTCAGGTATTCTATTCTGTTGTTGCGCATTACTGATCCGGGTTGATTGGAAAGTGTATAAAGTCCGCCTGCATCATAGAGCCTGCGGGCAAAGTGGTGTACATAATTGGCCTCAATGCGGTTGCCACTCATTCCGCTTTCCAGTGAGGTCCATCCCCAGCCTACACAGATTCCTGAATAATTGACATGGCATACTTCATTGTGTATGATCCGGATGTTTTTTACATATCCGGCACCAATGCCTACGCATCCCCAATCTTCGTTTGTTACTTCATTGATCAGATTATTCTGTATGGTGATATCGGTACATAAGTCTCCTTTATGGAATGGTTTGTAAGGTATGTGTGTTTCGAATCCTCCATCCGGAAAAGTTCCAACCAGTAATGCTGTCCCGCCGATATCCGTAAAATGGCAACTCTCGATAGTTGAAGCCGATGTGGCACGTTCATAGTCTACTCCCGTAGCTGCCAAGTGTTGGAATGTACAATGATTGAAATTGATATTGTGACCGCATATCACCCGGATAGCGGCTTCGGGGCGGGCAATCCAGGCTTGGTTCTCCAACTCCGCTTTTTCGGGCAGACCCGGTTCGTGCAATTTATAAGCATCCAACAGATGGAAACCTCCTTGTAATGTTACATGTCCCTGATAGGAAGGACGCATCCATGATGTATGCTCAAAAGATATATTTTTGAAACTGATATGCTTTACAGGGCGCTCCAATGTTCCGTTTATTGCCATCAGAGTTTCTAAAGCAGGGATAATGACTTCCGCTTTTGTCATATCTTCCTCGGGATGCGGATAGTAATAGATGCGTCCGGAGGGATAATCCTGATACCATTCTCCGGGTTGATCCAATAGTTGCAAAGCGTTGACCAGGCAGAAGGAAGAATTTCCTTTCTCTCCGTTAATGACGGGTTGGGGCCACGGATGGGAAAACTCCAACTGACTTTCAGGCTGATGGAAACGAACGATGGTCTGCTTTCCTTTAATAGTCATTTCTTTTACCCTCAGAATGGCAATTGCCCAACGTTGGTGTACAATCATTTCTAATTGTGAGGCAGATTCTATATTGGGTATTTGTGGAGTGGGGATGGTCATTGTTTCCTCTGCCGGGTTGAAGTCAATCATTCGTTCCATTACTCCGTCGGGAAATTGGGATGCTCGTTGTGCTTTCGTTCCGTTTATCCACATTTGTCGGGCTTCCAGTATTCTGTTTCCGATGTGTGGGGCTTCTGCCACCCATATCTTGTGTCTTAGTTCTTGTGGTATTCTATTGTCTTCACAGCCCTGTTTCCAGTGCTTGATCGGTATTCCTCCACTTATTACTACGCGGCTGCCGGGCGTGGCGCTGATAGTGGTCGGTGAATCTGGAGTTCCACTATCTTCGGGCCGTATAAATATAGTTTTATAGGACAGGTATGTACCTTCTTCCAGTATGATATTGATCCCTCCCTTTATTTCCGGAGATTGCAATCGTCTCCATTCACGGGCCTGCTTGATGGCTTGTTCCAATGTTTGTAGGGGAGCGTGATAAGTACCCGCGGCTTTATCATTGCCATGGGGAGATACATAGATATCTCCTGCTGATGCAGTAAAGATAGTACAGATAAATAGGATGGTATAAATAAATCTTGTTTCCATACAATACATAGATTTAGAGGTCCTTTTTTGATGTATGACGTACTGGAATTATTTATGTACTCTAAGAATTTCTGTTATCTTTTTATAGGTAAGGAATAGCCATTGTCGGGAAAAAATAAAGCGAGTGTCAAAAGTCCAATTCGACTTTTTGACACTCGCTCTATTAAATAAGTATTTGAATTGAATGAGATACGTTTTTCGTAGCAGGAAGGTCATGAAATGTTTTTACCATCCTCCCCCCAGTGCCTTATACAACCTTACCAATGTAATCTGCTTATCCCTTACCGCATTACTTAGCCCTATCTGTGCATCGAAATAACTACGTTGTGCATCCAGCACATCCAGATAACCAATTACCCCATTGATATATTGCAACTGAGCCAGTTCCATTGTTGCCTTGGACGAATGTTCCAGTTGCAGACGCGATTCATAAATATCCTTTATCTTATTAAAATCGACAATGGCATTGCGAGCCTCCTTAAAGGCTGTCAGTACAGACTTTTCATAGCTGTAACATTCCTGTTCGTAAGCTGCCTTTTTGGCTTTTAGCATAGCCCTGTTTTTCCCCATGGCAAAGAGGGGAGTGAGCAGGTTGCCACTGATAAAATGAATCGGTGATTTGAAGAAGTTAGAGAATTCTTCACTTTCCAATCCGTATTGTGCCGTCAGGCTCAGACGGGGAAACATGTTGGTATAGGCAAGTCCTACGGAGGCATTGGCTGCTATCAACTTCTGTTCTGCCTGGCGCACATCGGGGCGGCGTTCCAGCAAGGTGGAAGGCAGACCTACGGGAAGTGTTTCCGGCAGCTTTACTTCTTCGGGCAGGATGGAGCGCTCTATGCGATGCGGATATTCACCTGCCAAAAAGGCAATATCATTCTCTTTCAATGAGATTTTTCTTTCTAACTCAGGGACAAGAGTAGCAGTACGCGCATACTCCACTTGTGCCTGTTGGTAGGACGTTTCTGAGGTCAATCCGCCTTCAAAACGAAGTTTTGCCAATCGTACCCCTTCCTTACGCGCATTCAGTGTCTGGCGGACAATGGCGAGTTCATTATCCATGGCTACCAGTTCAAAATAAGCTTGTGCTACTTCGGATATGATACTCATTTTTAGTGCGCGCTGTGCTTCTATGCTGCCCAGGAATTGTGCTACGCTTTTGTCTTTTGCCCACCGCAGGTTGCCCCATAAGTCCAGTTCCCAGGTTACGGTTAGTTTGGCACCCAGCTCCGGGTCGTTCTTGTAATTGTCTCCACCATAGTTGCTTCCTTCCTTTTGGGCATAGGCACTGCCGTTCAGTTGTGGGAAAAGGTTGGCAAAGTCAATGCGTTTCATAGCGGCCAGTTCTTTTACGCGAGCGGCAGCTATCAGCATGTCCTTGTTGTGGGTCAATGTCTTTTCTATCAGTGATTGCAGGGTGGTATCCGTATAGATTTCCCACCATTGCATATCGGCAATGGAAAGGGTGTCCTGATGCTGAATGGTATCCAATTGTTGAGGCAGATGCAGGTCGGGACGGGTATAGTGTTTACCAAGCTGGCAAGAACTTAATAAGGCACTTCCCAATACGGCTATATATAATAATGTACGTTTCATCATTTCTTTTATCTTTTTAATCGTTATCGTTTTTAGAAAACGGATCTGGTTTTATGTTGCATTCGGGCGGATTTAATTTGCCCCTACGATGGTTCATTTTCGCTTTCATCTTATAAATCAATACGAAGAAGAAAGGTACTAACAAAATGCCTATTGTCACAGCAAAGATCATTCCAAAGAACACTCCTGTACCGATAGCCTGACGGCTGGCAGAACCCGGTCCTGTGGCAATAACCATAGGCAACATACCCAGGATGAACGCCAACGAAGTCATCAGGATAGGACGGAAACGAAGCTGAGAGGCATGCAAGGCAGCTTGCACCACATCTACTCCTTTATCTACCTGTTCCTTTGCAAATTCAACAATCAGAATTGCATTCTTGGCTGCCAATCCCACCAGCATTACCAATCCGATTTGGAAATACACATCATTCTCCAGTCCGCATCCCCATACGCCCAGATATGCACCCAGTGCGGCCACGGGCAATGAAAGCAATACCGCCACAGGAACCATCCAACTTTCATAAAGTGCGGCAAGGAACAGGAATACAAACATGAATACCAGTGCCAGCACCATACCCGTTTGTCCGCCTGCCTGTTTTTCCTGATAGGAGAGTCCGCTCCATTCCACGCCGATGTTATCGGGAAGATGTTCGCGGGCTATCTGTTCAATGATTTCCATTGCTTGTCCCGAACTATATCCATCGGCAGCCTCGCCACGGATCACGGAACTGTTGAACATATTGAAACGCTTGATGCTGCCCGGACCGGTGGTGTACGAAGTAGTACCCAGTGAGGTCAACGGTATCATTGCATTATCCGCCCCACGCACAAAGAACAGGTTGATGTTTTCCTTGTGTTCCCTGTAAGGAGCTTCTGCCTGGATATACACGCGATAAATACGATTGAACATATTGAAGTCGTTCACATATACCGAACCGGTGTATGCCTTCATGGTAGAAAATACATCTGCCAACGGCACTCCTGCAAGTTTCACCTTGTCCCGATCCACATCGAAGTAAAGCTGAGGAATATCCGCCTGCAATGAAGAAGACAAGCCGGACAACTCTTTGCGTTTCGACGCATAATACATCAGTGTATCTGTAGCCTGTACCAGATTCTCGAAAGTGGCATCTCCACGGGCTTCCAACTGCATTTCAAAACCACCCGAACTACCCAGTCCCGGAATAACGGGAGGTGTGGAAAGATAAACTTTACATTCGGGATATTCGTTCATGTCTTTCTTCACTTGTGCCATGATGTCGTCAATGGTTTGCGAATCCCGTTCCTCCCAAGGTTTCAGGATGACTGTCAGTTCGCTGCGTGCCTGGCTGCTACCTACGCGGGGACTGCTGCCGGCAACGCTTTGTATATATTCCACAGCCGGATTCGCCATCAGGTATTCCACGGCGCGGTCTGTTACCACACGGGTACGTTCCAGTGTTGCCCCTTCCGGCAATTCCAGTTCCACTTTAAAGTATCCTTGGTCTTCGATAGGAAGAAAGCTGGTAGGTATGATGCGGTGAATCAGCAGAATGGCAATCAGTACCATGCCGAATCCACTCAATACGCGGCGCGGATGCTTTACAATGTGCCGAATGATACCGATATATTTATGATTGCCTATACTGAGCCAATCATTGATGCGGCGGAATACGATATTCTTTTTCTTGTTCGGGTCTTCCGGTCTCAGAATGAGTGAACACATCACCGGGCTCAGTGTCAGAGCCACCACTGTAGACAGCAATACGGATACTACAATAGTCACCGTAAACTGGCGGTAAAGCTGTCCCGTGATGCCGCCCAGGAAGCTGACGGGTACGAATACCGCAGCCAGTACCAGCGAAGTGGCGATAATGGCTCCCGTAAGTCCTTCCATTGCCCTCTTAGTCGCTTCATAGGGAGATAATTTTTCTTCCTCCATGATGCGCTCCACGTTTTCCACCACCACAATGGCATCATCCACCACAATACCGATGGCAAGTACCAGTCCCAGCAAGGTTAATATGTTCAGCGAAAATCCGAATATCAGCATGAAACCGAATGTACCGATCAATGAGATGGGCACGGCTACCAATGGAATAACCGTTGCACGCCAACTCTGCAAGGAGAGGTACACCACAATGATAACCAGGATCAATGCCTCAAACAGTGTCTTGTACACTTCGTGAATAGATTCCGAAATATAGGTTGTCATGTCGAAAGGAATCTCATAGCTCATTCCTTCGGGGAAGTTCTTGCTGATTTCCTGCATGGCTTCTTTTACATTCTTTGCTACTTCCATGGCGTTGGCTCCCGGCAACATATAGATGGCCAGTACTGCTGCATTCTGTCCGTTGATGGCACTTTCGGTATTATAAGATTGTGCTTCGAGGGAAATACGCGCCACATCGCGCAGGCGGATAATGGAACCGTCGGCATTGGCACGGACCACGATTTCTTCAAATTGGCTTACGGTGGAGAGGCGTCCCTGTGTGGTGATAGGAATGGTTACATCCAGTCCCTGCACGGGTTGTTGTCCCAAGACACCGGCTGCCGATTCGCGGTTCTGGTCTTTCAGTGCATTCTGCAAGTCGGCTACGGTCAGACCGAAATTAGCCAGTTTGTCGGGTTGTACCCATATTTGCATGGCGTAATAGCGGCTGCCTATGTTCGATACACGTCCTACGCCGGGAATACGGCGGATGAGGTCGAGCACGTTCAGCGTTGCGAAGTTACTGAGGTATATTTCATCAAACTTGGGGTCGGTAGAGGTAAGGCATAGGGTCAACAACTGGCTGGCAGCTTGTTTTTCCACAGAGATACCGTTTTGTATTACTTCGGCTGGAAGACGTGATTCCGCCAGTTTGATGCGGTTTTGGATTTCTACTGCCGCAAGGTCGGGATCAGCAGATATATCAAATGTAACGGTGGCGGAGAAACCTCCCGAATTGGAACTGTTGGATTCCATGTAGAGCATTCCCGGAGTACCATTCAATTCTTGTTCGATGGGAGTGGCTACCGCTTGTGATACCGTCAGGGCACTGGCACCCGGATAGGATGCGCTGATTTTTACTACCGGAGGAGTAATCTGCGGATATTGGTCAATGGGAAGCATCGTGAGGCCGATGATACCGACAATGACTATTAATATAGAGATGACAGCCGAAAATACAGGTCTGTCTATAAAGAAACTTACTTTCATTGGGTCTATAGTTTATTTGAATAACTAGGTCTATTCTTTCTATGCATTTCTTTGTTAACATTAACCGTAATGTTTTCATCTGCTGTAGGGGCGGGGTTTGCCCGCCCGAATGCGTACGGCTGCGCTATGTTATCGGGCAGGCAAACCCTGCCCCTACGGGAAATGTTAACGAAAGATGTAGAGCATAGCCTTATTTTATTGAATCCTCTTCTTCCATCTTTTTGCCTTCAGCAGCAGGACTTATTCTCACCTTCATGCCCGGATTCAATTTATGATACCCTTCTGTAACAATATTCTCTCCGGCTGCCAATCCACGTTCCACCACCACTTGGTTTTGGAATTCGGGACCTAATTCTATGAATCGTCTTTCGGCGGTGGAATCTTTTCGTATCACATAGATATAAGCCCCACCTTTCTCAATGATAACGGATTTCAGAGGAACCACGGTTGCCTTTTCTCTTACGTCCAGCAGCAATTTTACTTTAGTAAACTGTCCCGGAAGCAATACACTTTTAGGGTTCGGCATCTCCGCGCGGACAGAGAATGTTCCGGTGTGTGGGTCCACCTGTGGTTCGGCAAAATCTACCAAACCTTTAAAAGGATAAACGGTATTGTCTGCCAAGGTGATGGTGACATTGGGTTGCCATGAACGGGTTGAATCCTTTTGTCCCAGGTTTACGTTGCGTTCTTTACTTTTCAAATAATCCAGGGCAGTCATGCTGAAATCCACCAATACGGTATCACTCTTTACCACAGTGGCAAGCAGTGATTTAGCACCGGGACCCACCAATGTTCCCAGGTCTACATGGCGTTCACTGATATGTCCCGCAAGGGGAGAACGAACAATGGTGTAGCCCAGTTCCTGTTCTGCCTGATCCAGATCGGCGCTACTCATGGCTACCGATGCTTCTGCCGTTTCATAAGCGGCTATCGCATTGTCCAAGTCCAACTGGCTGGCTGCATTCTGTTCATATAGCGGGCGGATACGTTCCAGGTCACGTTTTGCTTTCTGAGCCTGTGCTTCATCCTTTTTCAATTGGGCACGTGCTTTGTCCGCTTTGGCGCGATACTGATCCTGGTTGATGACGAATAGCACTTGATTTTTGGTAACATAAGTACCTTCATTGAAAAGCATTTGTTCCAGATAACCTTCTACCCGGGCACGAACTTCAACGAACTGTTGAGCACGTACACGCCCCACATATTCGCCATAAATCTCTACATCCTCTTGTGTCACCGGTGCTATGGCTACTACGGGAAGCTCCGGTTTGGGAGCCGGACGGTGCGTTACGATCAGGTAAATCCCGATAACCAATCCAATACCTATTACTACAATCGCTGTTCTTCTTTTCTTCAGCGTAATCTCTTTGTGTGTAAAAAATGATCTCATACTTCGTTTTGTTAATGTTTAAGATGCCATAAAGGGGCATGCAAGCAACGTGCCAAATGGGTACTTAGTGCTTTCTCTATTCATTATCAACAGATTAACAGGGGTAATTGTTGAGTATGTATGTGTGGAAAATAAGCAACAGTTGTGGAAATATTCCACAGTCGGCACATCTCTTGGTTCTGTTTTTCCTTGTGAGAGAGAAATAATAGGAGGGAGAGTTGGTAAGAGATGGAGGGCAAGAATTGATTTGTGTCATATAATTAAAGGATAACAAGTGAAATGAGAGGGGAAAAAGTATATTTTTGCTTGATAACGTCTATCTTTGCCTCCAATTTTACAATACACATCATGATATGGCAACTTCAAAAGAGATGACTTCGGGACGTCCGTTCCCTTTGATATTGAATTTTGCTTTTCCTTTGTTGCTGGGTAACTTGCTTCAGCAAACTTATTCGTTGATGGATGCTGCCATAGTGGGCAAGTTCCTGGGCATTAATGCTTTGGCTTCCGTAGGTGCCAGTACGTCTGTCATCTTTCTGATTCTGGGCTTCTGCAATGGCTGTTGTGGCGGTTTCGGCATTCCTGTGGCACAGAAGTTCGGAGCAAGGGATTATAGCACGATGCGGCGTTTTGTTGCTGTCAGTCTGCAACTGGCGGCGGTGATGTCTGTGGTGATTGCTATTGTTACCAGTCTTTTTTGTTCCGATATTCTGAAGATGATGCAGACACCGGGGAATATCATGGAGAATGCTTACCTCTATCTGCTGATCACTTTCATAGGCGTGCCCTGCACGTTTTTCTATAATTTGCTTTCCAGTATTATCCGTGCATTGGGAGATAGTAAGACGCCGTTCTGGTTCCTGCTTTTCTCTACGGTACTGAATATTCTGCTCGATCTTTTCTGCATTCTCGTTTTGGGATGGGGAGTGGCGGGGGCGGCTATTGCAACCGTTTTCTCGCAAGGAGTTTCAGCAGTGCTGTGCTATCTGTATATGATGCGCCACTTTGAAATTCTGAAAGGTACGCCTGCCGAGCAAAAATTCCGTATGGCATTGGCAAAGACTTTATTATATATAGGTGTGCCTATGGGGTTGCAATTTTCTATTACGGCCATCGGCAGCATTATGTTGCAGAGTGCGAATAATGCATTGGGTACAGCCTGTGTGGCAGCGTTTACGGCGGCTATGCGCATCAAGATGTTCTGCATGTGTCCGTTGGAGAGCCTGGGCATTGCCATGGCTACTTATAGCGGTCAGAATTATGGAGCCGGAAAACCGGAACGTATCTGGCAGGGCATCAAGGCAAGTTCCCTGATGATGGTTATTTATTGCGCCTTTATGTTCGGGGTATTGATGCTGGGTGCACGTACTTTTGCACTGCTGTTTGTTGATCCTTCCGAATGGGAAATCTTGAAAGATACGGAGTTGTTTCTGCATATATCAGTTTCTTTCTTTCCTGTTTTGGGGTTGCTCTGCATCTTGCGCTACACCATTCAGGGGGCGGGTTTCACCAATTTGGCTATGCTGTCGGGGGTATCCGAAATGATAGCCCGTATATTGGTAAGTCTCTATGCAGTTCCGGCATTCGGATTCCTTGCCGTGTGCTTTGGTGATCCTACGGCGTGGATTTTTGCGATCGCTTTCCTGATTCCTGCTTTTGTCTATGTATATCGTAAGATAAAGCGGATGAAACATACACCACCGGCTTATGCCTGAAAATCGGCTTTCTTCTCTATGCGGATGTGTTTGCCCGTGACAGGATGAACAAACTCCAGACATTCGGCATGCAGATAGAGCCTGTCCGCTTTGCGTCCATAGAGTTCGTCTCCCAGGATAGGGCAATGCAATCCCTCGGTATGGGCAGCGTGTACGCGCAACTGATGCGTGCGGCCTGTCAGCGGATAAAAGGCGATAAGGGTGCGGGTATCCGTCTGTTTTAGTACTTGATAATGCGTAATGGCAGTTTTGCCATGTTCGTGGTCTACCACCTGCCGGGGTCTGTCCAGCGGGTTCAGGCAGAGTGGCAAATCAATGCTTCCCTTTTCTAGTTGAACCTTTCCGTCCAGCAAGGCGATATATCGTTTCTTGATGGTTCGGTTCTTGAATTGCGCCTGTAGGTTTTGATGCACTTCTTTGGTCTTTGCTATGAGCAGCAGGCCGGAAGTAGCCATGTCCAGCCTATGCACTACAAGAGGACCCTCGGCTTCCGGATATAGTGTCCTGATGCGGCTGTAAACAGAATCCACTTCACCCTTTCCGGGGACGGAAAGCATTCCGGCGGGTTTGTTTACTACCAGCAGATGATCATCTTCATACACCACTTCCAGTGGCGTTTCACTATGTAGATCTTCCCATAAAGGATTATCTTCCACTTCCAATCCCTGCAACATGTGTCCCAAGATGGGTTCACATTTTCCTTTGCACGCCGGATAATAATATCCGTGATGCCTTATTTCTGTCTTCGGAGAATTTCCCCACCAAAACTCAGCCATGGCAATGGGTGTTAGCTGATGTAGGTAGGCATACTGAAGTAATTTGGGGGCGGCACATTCACCGGCTCCTGCCGGAGGGGTTTTCTGTACAGTCTGCTCAAACAGAGTGCACAGGTCTTTTACCTCGCCACGGGCATTCAGCATACGGAACTGTTCAAATAGCTTTTGCTGCAAAGCTGCCGAACGGGTCTTTCGCTCTGCTTTCAATGATTCTATCCGGTGGGTAAATGTATTGGTTTCAGACTGGATTCCGGCTATCCGTGCTTTCCAGCTACGTTCCAGGCGTTTTAATTCAGCCTTTTGAAACTGGCTTTCGCGTATCATGGCTGCTTGTTCCGCTTCATCGGGTTCTGCCGTGCGGCGTCGGGCTTCCCTTGCTTCCTTGGCTGTTTTAAATTCCGCCTTGGCTGCTGCCAGTTCCTGCCGGCATTGTTCCGCTTTCTCTTTCAATAGCAGGACTAAGTGCTGATAATGTTTATCTTCCTGCAACTCTTTGATGCGGAGATTGATGGCAGAGATTTGTTCTTCCTCTATCTTGAAAAATCCTTGTGGCTGTAACAAGTCATAAACAGGAGGAACAAAGAACGGATGCAGATTCTTCCCTGCTAATATTCCCGAAAAGGCGGCAAGGTATCCTGTCTCTCCATCCTGAGTCCGTACAATCAGCACACCAAACATTTTTCCTTGTTGCAATTCTTCTTGCCACCGGGTTTGCGCGGACAGATATGCCTGTACCTCGGCTGCTGCCATCACGCAAAGCGGGTGAGGGGTGTAGTGAAAAGGATAGGTGAATTTATCCGGCAGCTTGATGTGGGCAATAGACTCTGTAAAGAAGTGTATCATGTTTATTTTTATACGGTTGATGGTTTGACAGTTATTATGCGGGGTAAAGATACTGCATAATAACTGTCAATCATCTATCGTATGCCTGTTAATTGACGCTTTTTAATAATTCCAGCATTTCTTCTTTCGTCAGTTTGTGTGACAGGTCGCTGCCTTCCAGCAGGGAATCTGCCAGTGATTTCTTGCTTTGATGAAGTTTGATAATCTTCTCCTCTATGGTCTGTGCCGCAATAAGGCGGTAGACTGTCACCGGACGGGTTTGCCCTATGCGGTAAGCACGGTCGGAAGCCTGGTCTTCAATAGCGGGATTCCACCACGGATCCAGGTGAATGACAAAATCGGCTGCCGTGAGGTTCAGTCCTGTACCTCCGGCTTTCAAGCTGATAAGGAACAGAGGTTGGTCACCGGTTTGAAACGTCTTTACCAGTTTGTTGCGCTCCTCGGGAGTCATGCTGCCGTCCAGGTAGAGGTAATCAATTCCCTCTTTCTTCAGTTCTTTTTGGATCAGTGCCAGGTGTGAGGTGAACTGGCTGAATACCAGTGCACGATGGTTATTCTTCATCAGTTCTCTTGCCAACCTTATAAAAACCTCGGACTTGGACGATGGAATATCCAGACAGGAATCCACCAGTGCCGGATGGCAGGCTGCCTGTCTCAACTGGGTGATCTCTGCCAATGCTTTAATGGCGCTGGTAGAGCCTTCTTCCAAGTCATTCACCACTTTTCGGCGCAGGTTTTCATAGAGTGCCTGTTCCTTTTCGTTGAGTACGATTCGTAGGGTGGTTTCTGTCTTTTCGGGCAATTCTTCCAGTACGTCTGCCTTTGTACGCCTTAATATAAAAGGTGAGATTAGTTTTTTCAGTAAGCGTTGCCTGTCCTTGTCCCCACACTTTTCTATGGGTTGGATAAACTTCTCATTGAATTGTGCAAAGCTGCCCAATAATCCCGGATTGGCAAATTGGAATAAGTTCCATATTTCTGCCAGATGATTCTGCAAAGGCGTACCGGTAAGCAATAGGCGGAAGTTACCTTTCAACTGCATAGCGGCTTTTGACATTTTTGTATCCTTATTCTTGATGTTGTGCGCTTCATCCAGTACAATGGCGTTCCACTCCTTATCTGCCAATACATCTATTTCATTGCTCAATAGTCCGTAGGTAATAAGTACTACGTCAAACGGGGAGGCTTGTTCCGTCAGAGAGCGGCGGTCGTCACATCCCGTTTCGTGCATCAGTATGGGAGTGAGCGAAGGAGCAAAACGTTCCAACTCCTGCTTCCAGTTCAGAATAACCGCAGCAGGTGCTACCACCAGTGACGGCCCTTCTGCGCCATGTGCCAGCATGAATGCTATGGCTTGCAAGGTTTTTCCTACTCCCATATCATCGGCAAGGCAGGCGCCGGCTCCCCAATGCGCCAGGCGGGACATCCACCGGAAACCATCTATCTGATAGTCTTTTAGCTCCGCTTGCAGCTTTTTGGGTAAAGGAAACTCTTGGGAGGTGGCCGTCTCGATGCGTTCTATCATGCTCTTGAATTTGGAATCTTTTTTCAGGTTGATTCCCAGTCCTTCCATTTCCTGCAACCTTTCTATAGCCAAGGCTGGTAATTGCAGTTTTTCCTTTTCCTGCGTGAGCAGGGTATCCATTGCCAGTAATTGCTTGCGCAGTTTTTCGCTGATGGATATGAACTCGGTTCCGGAAAGCGAGATAAAGTGTCCTTTGCTTTCACGTATCTTCTGCAATAAACCGGCTATGCTTATCAGGGCGCTGGCATCTATTTTCAGTTCGCCGGTTACTTCAAACCATTGTCCTATTCCCTTTACGGCCAAGTTCAGATTCTTGAAGTCGGCTTTTCCTTTTATGGATAGTTTGGTGCCTTCGGGCCACTCTATGTTTACGTCATTGGCGTGTTCGCACAGTATGTCCAGCAGGCAGAGGCACTGGTCGGCATCCTGGAAGTAGAATATATCTTCGGATTCGTTATAATTGTCCATAACGGGTTGCAGCCATTCCAATGTCTCCTCCAGATGTTTTTTCTCTGTTTCCAAGTCGCGCAAAGCCTGTACCCTTTGTCCGTCTATATTGTCAATAACGCTGATCGCTCCCTTTCCCGCTTTGCAATAGGTGGGGTGTCCCGCAAACGGTTTTATGAATAGCTCCGCTTTGAATCCTTCGCCCATGGGTTGCAGTTGTATGGTGATTCGTGTTTCTGCATTTTTCTGTTCCAGTTCTTCATTCTTTTTAATCAGGTCAGAATGGACAGTGATGCTTTTGCTCAGTTCCTGTAGCAGCTCGGTCAGTTGCTTTTCAGCCTGTTTGGGGAATGTATGGACACGGTTTATGGCAATCATTATATCACGTTGGAATAAAGAAAGCTCCATAATTCTGATGAGGAAGTCATTTTCCCTTTTCACCATATAGTTTCCGTCTATATAGAAAGGCTCTACATTTCCTTCCACCTTAAATCCATCCTTTACTATGGTAACGATAACTTCCGGTTCTTCTTTTTGAATTTTTACAGGCTTGTCCGGTTTCTCATCCGAAAATACCAGCGGGTAGCCCGCCAAAATCATTAGGGGCTTGGGGCCGGAGAACTGCCATCTTTCTTTATCGGACCAACTGCCGGTGAGACGCTTCACATAAGTGGTCAGGGTGCGGTCTATTTCATTCATTTCCGGTATTCCTTCCTGGAATGCACTGAGTGATATGGCGCGTCCTTTACTCCATACTATTCCGTCTTTGGACTTTTGCAGGTAAGGATTTATGTTCCTGTATTGATCTATCCGGTAGATGATGCGCCCTTGTGATTCCGCTTTGGTCTTTTTCTCCTTCTCCTTCTGCGGGTTTTGTTTTGCCTTTTCCATCAGTAGGGCGAGGACTCTTTCCCATTCATTCACTTTATGATAAGGAGGAAGGATGGGGGAGAGGCCTAATTCTTTTTTCAGGCTTTCCGCTTGGTTGGTATAGGGGAGGAAGTCTTCCGAGCATTCCAGTTGCAACAGCTTCAGGTTATCATCATTCAGGATTTCATGTATCTTTTCATCCTTTATCTTTATCTTGTTGTCCAGATGGAAATGGTTGATAATCAGCGATACGAGCACTTGCTCTAAGGGTGCAAGGTCTTTATACCCATATCTGATATAATTCAGGCTCTTGTCCAACTTTTCATTCAGAGCATACAATCCCAATATTTGTGCAGGCAGCAACTCACTGGGAACGTAGTCTCTTTTGAACATGGTTTCCATCTTTTTCTTTGATTCTGCTGTAGAATCGTTAATCAGGGCGATGGTATAATATAAATTGAGAAGCGCATTGTCAAAGAATTTTAAGCTCATTCCTTTCAATGCTTTTGTATAGAGTTCCAGTGTTTCGCTTATATCTCCTTTATATTGGTGATAGACAGCGTGCAGGCACATTCCTTCGGGGATGTCTGCCGGAATCTTTGTGGGAATTTCATTGAGGCGTCCGGAGTATACATATTGATAAATGCCAAAATCGGTTTTATATTTTTCTCTGGTTTCTGCCGATAGTGTTTTGTTTTCAAAGTATCCGTTTGTCAAGCAGGTCATATTGGGCCGCATCAGCGATTCACCCCAAACCTCTTTGTAGCTGTCATACAAACCCATGATGGTGAGTGGGGAGAAATTATAAAAGAACGGCAACCAGTCCGGATGGCACGGCATCCACATCACCAGGTAGCGGATGGTTTCAATATCGGCATAAAAGGGCATGTCTTTCTCCTTTTTTTTCCCTAATATATATTCCTGAATGCTGGCGGTCCATTCTTCCCTTCTCCAATTACTGGGATAATATCCCGTAAAACCTGCAAAGAAGGATTTATTTTTGCTTTTCTTTATTTCCGTCAGCAGTTTTAATTGCAGATCGGGCTTCATGATATACTTAATATCCATTCTGTGTTCTGCGGGTACGGATATTATTAAGCCTTCCGCTTCTATTTCTTTCACCAGAGCATCTACTTCCGCTATGCTCATTAAGCCTTTTCTGCAGATTCTATACACTTCATCGTCCGGTGAGAAGGGTTTGATCAGCCATGCTAAAAATTTCAGGAACAGTTCTTTACGCTCAAGTTTGATAATATTGTTTTTTTCACAGTCTGGTTTTTCTTCCATGATAACTATACTTTTATTTTGCAACACTTTTTATTCCGCGGCAAATATAGTTATTTTATTCCCAATAATCTTTCCTTGTATGCTCTAAATTCGTGTATCCTATGTATTATATCCGGTTTATTTCCTATTTTTGCAACCGGTTTATAAGGAAAACAGATGATTTATTTGTTGTCTTTAAAATAAAAAATAGATAACTGAATGAGAAAATTATTGTGCCCGCAGTGCAAAATAGCGGGATTATATATCAAGAATATGCAGGGAGAAAGATTGTTGGTTTATGTATCGGCGGAGGGGGAAGTAAGCCCGAAGAATCCTTCGGATGATATGGCGGGATTTGATACGGACGTGGTTTATTGCCTGGGATGTTCGTGGAGCGGATCTCCCAAACGGCTGGTAAAGAGATAAATAGGTAGTACTATCTGCTTATTCATCACAATCTTCATATCTCCATAGGTGCTTGGACATATCCACACATCCGTTAGGCTTGAAGGTGATTCCTTCGTTTTCCAGCATGGTTCGTTGTTCTTCCCAGCAAGGGACTAACCTGCCTTGGCTGTTCACTACCCGGTGGCAGGGCAGGTGGAGGTGGGCCGGTGCGTGAAACATGGCTTGCCCCACCATGCGTGAACATTGGGGATTGCCTGTCAGGCGTGCTATTTCTCCGTAGGTCAGTACTTTGCCGGCAGGTATTTCCTTCACAATGCTGTATGTGTCTTTGTAAAATTGTGCTTTGTCCATCGTTATTTATGGATTAAATGCCTGATAGCGGCTATCGGGTGGAAAAACAGCATTCGGGGACCTGCATACCTCATTACGGTTTGCATCCGTTTCTTCATTTCCGGCTTATAGCAATGCACGGTGCAATTGCGGCAAGTGGTTTTCTTTTCGCCGAAGGGACAACGCTCCAGTCGGGCATGTGCATATTGCAATAGTTCCCGGCAGGCAGGGCAAAGCTCTTTATTACCTTCCTTGTATCGGCAATAAATACGGATCATTTGTTCTACGGTACGTTGTTCTTGTTCAATAACTTTCATCTGTTGGAGACAAATTAGTACGAATCGGATACAAATATAGGGTTATTTTTTCTTATTTTTGTATCCAAATTAATGTATTACCCCTAAAACAAAAGAATAATGGATAAAGTAATTATCAATTCGTATGAAGAATTTGAGAAACTGGTAGGTCAGCAAATTGGTGTTTCTGACTATGTGGAGGTGTCACAGGAACGCATCAATCTCTTTGCAGATGCTACGCTGGACCATCAGTGGATTCATGTGGACACAGCGCGCGCCCAGGTGGAAAGTCCTTATCATAGCACTATTGCACATGGTTATCTCACTGTTTCGTTACTGCCTCATATGTGGGGTCAGATTATAGAGGTGAATAACCTGAAGATGATGATTAATTATGGAATGGACAAGATGAAGTTCGGACAGGCTGTCTTGGCAGGTCAGAGTATCCGCATGGTGGCAAGTTTGCATTCTTTGCAGAATTTGCGTGGTGTGACTAAAGCTGAAATCAAGTTTACTATCGAAATAAAGGATCAACCCAAGAAGGCATTGGAAGGTATTGCTATATTCCTGTATTATTTCAATTGAAAAAGAATATTGGTTATCATTAGCTGTAGGGGCAACCTCCACCCCTACAGCAAAACAATAGATGTAATGCCATACACATACGGTAATTAAATGTAATCATACAGTTTCGCTAAGTTTAAATAGGCGAAACTGGAGTCTCGCCCAGTGGAGACTCTAGTATCACCTAGGGATTACTCCAGTACCATGCCGGGAGTACTCGAGTACCATGCCGGGAGTACTGGAGTATTCACGGCAGATACTGACGCATGACATGTTGAAGATAATGGCAATTACTGTAATAAACGACATATCTGTATATGGGAATTGAGACCTAATTCTACCTTTTATGAAGGAATTATGAAGGAGTTGTGAAGGAAAATGAAGGAGTTATGAAGGAAAGCTGAAGGATATTTCTTTAAAAACTTGTAGTAACACGTTCATTACCAATACATTGTACTTTTAAATGAAGGAATGAAGCAAATTTGAGAAAAAATCCCTTAGTAGAATAAGTTAGCGATTACCGTAGGAGTGGGGTTTGCCCGCCCGATAATGTTCCGAATGGTGTTTTCGTGTATGCATTACTCCCAAGGTCGTGACCGTTGGTTCGGACGGGTACCCCCATACAGTATATCATGATATAGTTTTCTTTTCTTCCATCATTTATCTTTTCTCTCTTCCCACTTCTCCCTCTTTAAATAATAGCATTGATGATCATACACCTTCCCGGTATAAGTCAATTCTGCCTGATGCAGTGTTCCCTCATATTCAAATCCTTGTCCTTTCAGCACTTTTTGTGAACGTTCATTGTGCGGATAGCAATTAGCTGTGATGAGGCTTACTCCCAACTTTTCAAAACCATAATTTAGAATAGCGGCAACCGCTTCACTCATATACCCTTTTCCCCAATGAGCTTCATCCAGCCAATAGCCCAGCATCAAAGCTTGTGGATTTTCGCGTTTGGGATCGGGGATAATTCCTACAGAACCTATTAATAACCCGTCTTCCTGTTTGGTCACAGCCCATATATTTTCTTGTGCCATAAATACTTGGTGAAGAACTTTGTGTGCTTCTTCCAATGTTTCATGAGGCTTCCATCCTGCATTATTTCCCAAATTAGGATTTTGGCAACAGGCAAAAAGAGCTTCCAGGTCATTTTCATTAAACGGGCGGAGCAGTAGACGTTCTGTCTTTATTTCATTGCAGCTTGGTAAGCTACTTTCCGCATCATCTTTTTTGTACACACATTCTATCCGGTTTCCGTCCGGGTCCAGTATCACACTCTCAAAATAACCATCTCCCGAGGTGCGGGGTTCACCGGCAATAGTGTAGTTTTCGGAACGTAGCTTTTCAGTCAGTTCCAGCACAGCCTCCTTGCTGTCCATGGAAAAGGCAAGATGGGTTAAGCCCAGTCTGTTTTCTTCTATTGGAACATTCTGTACATCAGTCCGTCTCATCAGTTCCAAGGGAGGTCCGCTTTGGAAAGAGACAAAGTAAGATTCAAAGCCTTTTTTGGGGTTGACATATTTCTCATTACTTGTACCATTAAAGTAATAAACATAAAAATCTTTCAATTCTTCCAGGCGGAAAGTCCAGATGGCGATATGGTGTATTTTCATGGGATAATAAATTACTTTTGTTATTCTATATAAATCATCTTTTTGGTCATTCCACCGTCAATGGTGATGTTCTGTCCGTTAATGAAATCATTTTCTTCGCGACACAGAAACATACACATACGGGCAATATCTTCCGGTTTTCCTACCCGTCCGGATGGATGTTGGGAGTGGTCTTCTGGGCTCAGTTGATCATAGTCATGCGTTTGTATCCATCCCGGCGAGATGCAGTTGGCGGTTATATGAAAATGGGCAAGTGACAACGCCAAGGCGTGCGTTAATGAATAAATGCCACCTTTGGAAGCTGCATATCCTTCGCTGCCCGGTTCACTCATTAAATAGCGTGTAGAGCATATGTTGATTATTCTTCCATAGCCCGGGGGAGTGCTTTGTGCTTTGCGGTGAATGGCAAGCAATCGCGAAGTGATAAACACCGGACGCAAATTTACGGACAATATTTTATCGAAGTCCTCTACGTCGGTTTCCGTAATGGGAGAGAACTCGCTGATGCCTGCGTTATTAACGATGATATCAATATCTCCCCATGCCTCAAAAAGTTGAGCCATGCAGTTTTCCAAGGCCGCCTTATCACTGACGTCTGCATGAAAGAACAGGGCTTCGGTTTCTTTTGCCGTTTGTTGTCCCAGTGTTTCATTCTTGTCGCAGAATGCTACCATAAAACCAGCGTCATGAAATGCTTGCACAATGGCTTTGCCTATGCCGTCGGCACCACCTGTAACGAATGCTCTTCTTTGTACGGCATTCTTTCCTGTTGCCGGGTCCGATTCGGGTTTATGTGTATTGCTTGTTTTCTTCTTGCCATATTTGCGAGCTTTTTCCCAGGCTGCTTTTCTTGCTTGGTATTGCTCGTATTGTTTTTCTATGTAATTGTCTGCCATAAATGTTTTGTATTTTAAACTGTCGGACAAAAATAGGAAGAAGTTTTGATTCTGATGGAATCTATTGGGGAAATTACCGGAAAGTTATCTTTTTATTTGCTATGAAGTTGACCGTTCCATATATGACTATTCCAATAAACTGTGCCGGGAACTCGCCGATTCCCATCACTTCAACCATTAGCACTATACAAAGCAGCTGTATGCCATATGCAATTCCAAAAGCTGTGCTGAATAATAATATTTGTTGCCAAAGATTATTTTTCCGGTTATCGGAAGGAAAGATCCAGTATTTACTCCATATAAAGTTATGTGTTTGGGCAATGATGTATGCTGTGATGTTTGCTACTATATAGTCGCCTTTGAATGATAGGTTCTTCATCATTATCCATATCACCAGCATAGTGATGAGATAATTTAGTGTTCCTATTATGGCAAAACGAATTAAGCGTACCGATTCTTTCATTCCATTGTAATTAATGAATAAAGATAACCATAATATTTGAGATAGATGGTTTATTCAGGGCAAAAAAAGTTTTATCGGTGGTTAGTGAAACACAAAAGTGGGTGGCGGTTGAACGGAATAGATGTTAATTGTAAGTTTGATATTCGAACATTTATTTGATTTGTGTTGTTCTTTTTGAAAAATAATTGAAGGCAATAGTGTTAAAATCTAAACTCTAACGTATGAAGAAAATAAAAAATCATCCGTCAGGGGAGCAATTGGACTCGTTTGACAAATATCCATGTTATTATGGAAATGATCTGGAGTTGGTGTATACGCCCGAGAAATCAGTTTTTACTCTATGGGCACCTTCTGCAAGTAAGGTTCGTTTAAATCTGTATTCATCCGGTGAAGGAGGAGAGGCAGAGGAACGATTGGAAATGTCTATGGCTGATAACGGTACATGGCGTATGGTGGTAGATCGTGATTTGAAAGGTTCTTTCTATACTTTCCAAATAGAGAAAGATGGAAGCTGGTTGGACGAGACACCGGGTATATGGGCAAAAGCGGTCGGCATCAATGGTAACCGGGCGGCTGTAATCGACTTGAATGAAACCAATCCGGAGGGTTGGGACTCTGATAGCCGACTCGAATTGAAAATGTATTCCGATATTATTCTTTATGAGTTGCATCATCGTGATTTCAGCATTGATCCTGATTCGGGCATTGAGCACAAAGGAAAGTTTTTGGCTCTGACCGAAACCGGAACAAAAACTCCGGAAGGACAGTCTACCGGGTTGGATCATTTAAAGGAGCTTGGCGTGACGCATATCCATATTCTTCCTTCGTTTGATTTTGCAACAATAGACGAAACCAAATTAGAGGAAAATAAATATAATTGGGGGTATGATCCGAAGAACTATAACGTGCCCGATGGAAGTTATTCTACCGATCCCGCTGATCCTATGGTCCGTATCCGAGAATTTAAAGAAATGGTGAAAACTCTCCATCAAAATGGTTTTCGCATTGTTCTGGATGTGGTTTATAATCACACGGCTTCTACCGATCATTCAAACTTTAATCTGACGGTTCCCGGTTATTTTTACCGACAGAATCCGGACGGTTCTTATTCGGATGCTTCCGGTTGTGGCAATGAAACTGCTTCGGAACGGGAAATGGTGCGGCACTATATTATTGAATCTGTTAAATATTGGGCTAAAGAATACCATATTGACGGCTTTCGTTTTGACCTCATGGGGATTCATGACATTGAAACAATGAACCGGCTGAGGGAAGAATTACTGAAAATTGATCCTACTATTTTTGTATATGGAGAAGGATGGCTGGCTGCCGACTCCCCACTGCCTTTTGAGCAACGTGCGGTGAAGGAAAATGTAAGGCATATGGAAGGCATTGCCGTCTTTAATGATGAATTTCGGGATGGACTGAAAGGGAGTACTTTTGACGAACAGGAGCCCGGATATGGTTCCGGAAATATAAACGGCCATTTTGAGCCGGTGAAGTATGGGATAGTTGGCGGTACACAGCATCCGCAGGTGGTTTATGACGGATTACTCTATTGTGATGGTCCCTATGCCGGTGCTCCTTCGCAGATGGTTAATTTCGTTTCCTGCCATGACGGATATACTTTGATAGATAAATTGAAATTGTCTGTTCATGGTGATGAGGTTTCCAACGAATTGCTTCCTATTGATAAATTGATACACACGGTACTGCTTACTGCACAAGGAATTCCCTTCATGCGTGGCGGTGACGAAATGATGCAGGACAAACAGGGAGTGCCGAATAGTTTCAAATCTCCTGATGCCGTCAATCGGATTGATTGGGCTTTAAAAGCTAAAAATCGTGACCTGTTTGATTACATAAGGGGATTGATTGCACTTCGTAAAGCTCATCCGGCTTTCCGTATTCCAACGGTAGAGGGATTGCAGCAGTGTCTTCATTTTCTGGATACGGGTGACTCCGGTGTGATAGCTTATACTTTGGGCGAATACGCTAATGGGGATGAATGGAAAGAAATCCTGGTAGCTTACAATGGTAACCGGCATCAGGCGGAAATCAATATCCCGGAGCAGGAGTGGATGGTGGTATGCCGTGACGGGCAAATCAATTTAGACAGTCAAGACTCTCTACCGGGAGGAAATACGCAGATATCACCTTCTTCGGCTCTTATATTATATAGACAATAACCTATGGTTACATAAAAAAGAAGGTGTCGCTTCAAGTTTGATGTTGCGGCACCTTCTTTCTGTACAATCTGTTTTACGGGTTCCTCTTACTTTTTATGCTTTTTAGATGACGATGTGTTCTCGCCTTCATATTTGCACCAGTGCATATTCTTGTCGGGGGTGGCAGACAGTATTTCATTGCTGCGTTCCTTAGCCAGTTGTTCATCTTTTTTGTGCACTTTCGCTTCGGTACGTTCTGTCCCTTTAGGTTCCATATTCAACAATCCATCAGTCGCTTCTACTTTTTCCTGCGGATTGTCGATATATTGCCATTCCTCTTTCAATTGGGTACTTACACCTTCATTCCACGGACCACGTGCATCTTCACCCTTCGACATATTGAAATAAAGATTACTGTATTTGGGAGATGTTTGGAATACGCCCGGAGGGAAATTAGGTTGAATAGTGTCCAATGCAGCTTCAAATTGCTGGTAGTGAGTTACTTCGCGAGTCATTAAGAAAACGAGTGTTTCTTTTACAAGAGGATCATCGGTTAGCGGAATAAGGTTTTCATAACCTATCTTGGCACGGCATTCTCCTGCCATATTGGAACGAAGATCTACCGTAAGATCGGCATTGGCAGATACATAAGTGGCACACCAAGGATTTCCGTTGCTATCAGTCAGAGTGGGGCTGCCCGGAGCACATACCAAGAACTGCGGATTGGTGAATGCCTGATGAATAAGGTCTTCTTTGGCAGCTTTGCCACTCATCATTGTTTGGAGTGGTGTATTTTCCATTACATCTTTCATCTTGCCGTTTACCGGGCCCAAAAGCATTTGGATGGTAGCCCCCACAATTTCAAGATGTCCGAACTCTTCGGTAGCTATATCCATAAGCATATCATACTTGTCGGGATATGGATTGTGGCAACTGAAAGCCTGTACAAAATATTGCAAGGCTGATTTTAATTCTCCGTTAGCGCCGCCGAATGCTTCGAGCATCACGCGTGCAAAGCGCGGATCGGGTTGTGATACCCGCGCATTGAATTGCAAATCTTTTACATGATAAAACATAATTGATTCGTTTTAGAGTTAATAATTCAGGTTAATTAAAGATGTACATCTATATTCTTTATCTTTTATTCAGTTCTCCAATTTGCATAACTCAAACTTATATTTCTTAATGTAATTGCAATTTCCATCACATATGCTCTTATGTCCGTCCTTCCGGATAGAAGAATTCATGCATCTGTTTCCGAATAATTTATCACATTGTAACCTGTATGCTTCAATGGCAAGAGCCCTTTCTTCCATGTGGCCTTCGGTATAAGCATCCATACATAATTTATGCAGGTCTCCATAACAGACTTTTTCTGCCAGTGAGAGTTTCTCTTTGAGGATATTTTCCCATTTCATAATCGTAAGTCCATAATGATGCTTGTTTTTGTTTATCAGAAAAGAGAACAAATGCAGAATCGCATTAGATTGTAAAGATGTTGCTTTTTGAAATATTTTATAGCCTTTGAACTATAATTTTCTAAAAATAAAAGAGCTGTTAATTACAATTTCTCTATTTGAACAATTTATTACTGGAGTTGTTTCTTTTGAAAATGACTGAGGAAGCAGCTGCCCTACAGTAATTATAAAACCTAAATTTAAAGCGTATGTATTTTATTTGGTATATTATTATTGGAATCGTTGCCGGATTCATTGCCGGTAAGATTATGAGAGGAGGAGGTTTTGGACTCTTCATTAATATGATAGTCGGTATCATAGGTGGTGTTTTGGGAGGATGGGTGTTTGACCTGTTGGGAATTGCTACTGCCGGTATCTTGGGTAGTCTCATTACATCTACTATAGGAGCTATCTTACTATTGTGGATTATATCTCTGTTCAGTAAGCCACGTGTTTCCTAAGTTTTTATTTATTAACCCTTTAAACCAACTTTAATTATGGAAAGTAAATGTTCAAATTTCTGGATCGGACTCGGAGCGGGTACTATCCTTGGAGCGATTATTTATCGTTGTTGCCAAACTTCAAAAGCAAAGCAGTTGAAAGACAAAGTAGCCCATGCACTTCATGTGGCAAGTGATCAGGCAGAAGATTTTGTTGAATCTGCCAAAGACAAAGTAGTGGATACCGGAACAAAAGTTGCCGATAAAGTAGCCGACAAAACTTTTGATGTTGCCGAGAAGGCTGACGAGATGAAGAACAAAGTACACAACTTTGCGGATAATGTGAAAAAATAAGTGATTGGCTCATTCTCCGAAGGAAGGGAATGTGAAAGGTGAATTATGAAACTAAAAAGCCTGAATTATGAAAAAAATATTTTTATTTATTGCAGTTGCCTTGATGGCAATTGGTATGAACGCACAGACATTAAAAGGAGAAGGTTCCATTTTGGGAAGCCTGGGTTATCAGACCAATTATGAAAGGTTCGGTCTGCAAGCCCAAGGGCGATATGTGATTGCGAACAATCTCCGTATAGCCCCGGATGTTACATTTTTCTTCCCTAAAGATAAGGTAACAGGGCTGGATGTAAACGTGAACTTCCATTATGTATTTAATTTTAGCCAAGACGGGCAAGGATTTTCCGTCTATCCTCTTGCCGGTATCGGTATGCAGAACAATTTTTACGGAAAGCATACCATCATGGTTAACGGTGAAAGTGTGGAACAGAAAAGTGAAAATACTTCAAAGTTTGCTTTTAATTTAGGAGGAGGTATCTCCCTTCCTTTGTCTTCTCGCAGTTATTTAAACGCAGAGGCTAAATTCATGTTTGCCGACCAGGATAATGTGGCAATTATGCTGGGATACGGTTATAGATTCTAATGGCTTTCTGCCTCGCATTGTAGCTATTTTATAAGTCTTTCTGTTCCTGAATGGTTTTTGAATAACCGTTCAGGAACAGGTTGTTACAGCCTGAATTCTTTTCCGGGTTGATATGTGTAACTTAAAATAATTGGAATATGTTAGAACAGGAAATCGGAGGAAATACCATTGAGAATTGGTGCATTTCCATTCTTTTTATTTTAGGGGCGATTGTCGTTGTTAAGTTATTGTCATTGCTTGGTAAGAAGCTCATCAAACCCTTTGTCAGTAAAACTACTAACCGGCTGGATGATGTTATTTATTATTCCTTGGATTCGCCTCTCAAATTTGCCGTGATATTGCTAGGTATATGGATTGCTATTCACAGATTAGTGTATCCTGACAGTTTTGTAACGGTTGTAGACCATGCCTATAGCATTTTAATAGTCTTGGATATTACTTGGGTTTTTGCCCGTATGGGTAGTGGCTTGCTCCAGATTTATTGGGGGCAGAAAGCTGATGGGCATACTAATAAAATGATGCCGGTTATCAAACGGACAATTTTAGTCGTTGTTTGGATTATCGGCATTATAATGGCTTTAAGTAATGTAGGTGTAAATATCAGTGCATTATTGGGCACTCTGGGTATTGGTGGTATCGCTTTCGCACTGGCAGCACAAGATACGGTGAAGAATATATTCGGTGCTTTTACCATTTTTACGGATAAGCCTTTTACTATCGGTGATACGATTAATGTGAACGGTTTTGAAGGAACAGTTGTCGATGTAGGTGCCCGGAGTACCAAAATATTGGGCTATGACAAACGTATTACTACTGTGCCGAATTATAAAATTACCGATGCTTCCATCGTTAATATTTCTTCCGAGCCGATGCGCCGTGTAACAGTAAAATTGGGGCTGACATATGACACGCCTCCCGAGAAAATGAAAGAGGCTTTGGATATATTAAGGACTATCCCCAAAAGAATAGAGAATGTGTCTACCGATCCTTCGGATATCACTGCTAATTTTACCGATTATACAGACTCGGCATTAGTCATCACTTATTATTATTATATTACGAAGCAAGGAGATATATTGAAGGTTACTTCGGATATGAATATGGAGATACTGGCATCCTTTAATCAAGCGAAACTGGAATTTGCATTTCCCACACAAACGCTGTATGTGCGTCAAGACGGAGAGACGGATGTAACAGAAGGGAAAGAGATTTGAAACTTGTAATTTATGAAGATACCTTTTACTCTCGTAATCAGTATCTTCATAAGTCAATTAAGACTTCTTCACCCATACGGCGAGGTTACGGCCTTCAACAGAGAAATCTCCGTTCCCTTCTTCATCCAGAGTTACCTCTTCAGGAATGCTTCCGGTTATTTCGTACCATACCTCACCTTTATGTACTTCACCTAAACTCATCTTTTTGCTACCCGCTTCATCGTTAGACATTAAAAAGACCAGACCGGAACCGTCATGCTCCTCATCTCCTGTGCGGATAAAACCTATTGTAGAAGGATGGTCAAAATATTCAATCTGCTCTCCATAAGCATATCTTCTTCTTGCATCCAGTAAAATATCAATGATTTTTGTATGTGGAGACTTTTCTCCCTTGATGCCATAATAATCTCCATAAAACAGGCAGGGATAACCGTCTTTCATTAATAAGATCAGACCGTATGCCAGTGGCTTGAACCAGTCTGCTATTTGTGATTCCAGTGAACTTCCCAGTTGTGAGTCATGATTGTCTACAAAGGTCACTGCCAAATCACAATGATGCTCTACCAGTGTATTCTTCAGGATATTCTGCAGGTCATAATCTTTTCCTTCTTGCGATGCCTGAAACATATTATAATGTAATGGCACATCAAATAAGTTGACTTTGTGCTTTACCGTTTCTATATAGGCGTCAAGTGTTTCCAAATCCCCGTTCCAGTATTCGCCTACGGCATAGAAATCATTTCCTCTTTCACTTCTTATGGCATCTAGGAACTGTGCTATAAATTTGTCTTTCATGTGCTTGATGGCATCCAGTCGCATTCCGTCAAGGTTCAGTTCGTTAGAGACCCATTTTCCCCATCGGTTTAATTCGGCTACTACCTCCGGGTGATCCAGGTCTATGTCGTTGCATAGCAGGAAATCGTAATTTCCATTTTCGCCATCTACTCCTTGGCTCCATGCTTTTCCTTCACCCTGTATTTGGAAAATGCCGCTTCTTTTCTGTGCATCGTCAAATCCTGTTCCCGAGAAATGATACCAATGCCATTTAAAGTCCGAGTATTTATCCTTGCGTCCGTGAAAACTATACCCGGTCCATCCTTGTATTTCGAATGGCTCTCCCAGTGGCTTGTTTCTTTCTTTGGGGTCAACTTCCACTACCATGATTTTCTCAGTAAAATCACCGCCTGCTTTATGGTTCAACACTACGTCCAGATAAACCGAAATATGATTTTTGTGTAGTTCGTCAATCATTTCTTTCAGTTCCTGCTTTGTACCATACTTTGTTCTTACGGTTCCCTTTTGGTCAAACTCGCCCAAATCATACAAATCATAGGTTGCATACCCTTCGTCCTGTTGTTCGTCGGCTTTGTAGGCAGGTGGAATCCATACTGCGGTTACACCAATGTCATGCAAATGTGACGCGTCTTCTTTTAATTGTTTCCACAATTTTCCGTCGTTTGGCAGATTCCATTCGAAATACTGCATCATTACTCCATTTTCCATAATTTGATATTTTAAATAACTAAAAGAGAACAAATACGGTCAGGGCAAAGTTCTGAACTTTATAAGAATAATGTCATTTGTTTTTGATATTATAACATAGCTGTACGGTAAATGTATCAGGATGTATTTGATTGGTTCTCAATCCTACCAAATAGAGTGTTTCATACCTGTAATATCTCTGTGCTTCCTTTCATGATTAATCTTTTAGTTATTGTCTTGAATAATTAATGATAAGGTGTTCAATGTAAGTCAACTTGTTATTTTTAGTCGTTCTTTTTACTTTAAAGGTGAAGTGCTTTATTGGGATATTAGTGAGTTTTAATACTTCGTTTTTCTTTTTTGGAGTTCGTATTCGATATATATTGGCAGAAATCAATTATTTTTGTACTCATAAATATTAATTATACAATCTATTGAGATATGCTACAACCCGAATTAAAACTCCGTCGAGATAAAATTCGCTATCTGATGGCGCAGCAAGGCATTGATGCTGCACTGATAGCTTGTAATGTAAATTTGCTTTATACATATGGGCAGATAGTTAGCGGTTATCTTTATTTACCGCTCCAGTCTCCGGCTTTGTTATTTGTGAAACGTCCTAATAATATTAAGGGCGAGCATATCTTTTCCATTCGCAAACCGGAACAAATTGTAGACCTTTTGAAAGAAAACGGTTTGCCTATGCCTGCTAAATTAATGTTGGAAGGTAATGAGTTGCCTTATGCCGATTATATCCGTTTGGCAGCTCTTTTTCCCGAGTCGGAGGTGGTGAACGGAACTTCTATTATTCGTGAAGCACGTAGTATAAAGACTCCGATGGAGATTGAATTTCTTCGTCGTTCGGGAAAATTGCACGCTCAGGCATATAGCAAGATTCCCGAGGTATATCGTTCCGGCATGACCGATCGCGAACTCTCTATTGAAGTGGAGCGGTTGATGCGTTTGGAAGGTTGTCTGGGAATTTTCAGGGTTTTCGGTCAGACTATGGAAATATTCATGGGAAGTGTATTGACCGGAGATAATGCATCTGCACCTTCTCCTTATGATTTTGCCTTGGGAGGCGAGGGGCTGGATCCGTCATTGCCGGGAGGAATGAATGGAACTCAGTTGAAAGAAGGATACAGTGTGATGGTGGATATTGGTGGAAACTTCTATGGCTATATGTGTGATATGACCCGTGTGTTCTCCATAGGAAAGTTGAGTGATGAGGCTTATGCTGCCCATCAAGTTTGCTTGGAGGTGCAGGAGAAGATTGCTTCCATGGCTGCGCCGGGTGTGGTTTGTGAGGATCTTTATAATGCAGCTATTGATATAGTGACCAAGGCGGGTTTTGCCGACCGCTTTATGGGAGTGAGTCAGCAGGCACGCTTTGTGGGGCATGGCATTGGCTTGGAGATAAACGAAGCTCCTGTATTGGCTCCGCGTATGAGCCAGGAATTACAGCCGGGCATGACTTTTGCGCTTGAACCCAAGATTGTGTTGCCGGGAGTGGGGCCTGTAGGTATTGAAAATTCTTGGGTAGTAACAGAAGGAGGGGTTGAGAAATTGACTCTTTGTGAAGAAGGAATCATAGAGCTTTAAGAATCAATACATTCTATGATAGCAAAAGGGGGGGGGGCATGACACGCCTCCCACTTTTTATCTTGAAATAAATTCTATTATTCCCATTCTATGGTGGCAGGCGGTTTGGACGATATATCATAGCAAACGCGGTTTACGCCTTTTACCTTATTGATAATATCATTGGAAACCTTCGCCATAAATTCGTAAGGAAGATGTGCCCAGTCGGCAGTCATGGCATCGGTACTGGTCACGGCACGCAGGGCAACAGCACGTTCATAGGTGCGTTCATCACCCATCACACCTACACTCTGTACCGGCAGCAGAATCACACCTGCCTGCCATACCTGATGGTAAAGAGCAATTTCATTGCCATTTTCATCTTTCACCATCCAGTCACGTAATCCCTGGATAAAGATGTCATCGGCATCTTGCAATATGCGTACCTTCTCCGGGGTAATATCACCCAAGATGCGAACAGCCAAGCCTGGACCCGGGAACGGATGGCGGGTAATGAGATGTTCCGGAATACCCAACTCGCGGCCTACGCGGCGCACTTCGTCCTTGAACAACCATTGCAACGGTTCGCACAGGCTGAGGTGCATTTCTTCGGGCAGGCCACCTACGTTGTGGTGACTCTTGATGGTCTTTCCGGTAATATTCAGACTCTCTATGCGGTCGGGATAGATAGTACCCTGTGCCAACCACTTGGCATCGGTTATCTTGTGCGCTTCGGCATTGAACACTTCCACAAAGTCGCGGCCAATGATTTTACGCTTTTGTTCGGGATCAGTCACGCCTTCCAGGTCTTTGAAGAACTTTTCACTGGCATCTACGCCAATCACATTCAGTCCCAAGCACTCGTAGTCGTGCATCACGTTTTTAAATTCATTCTTGCGCAGCAAGCCGTGGTCTACAAAGATACAAGTAAGATTCTTGCCGATGGCACGGTGCAGCAATACGGCGGCTACAGATGAATCCACGCCTCCGCTCAGTCCCAGAATCACACGGTCATTTCCTACCTGGGCTTTCAGTTCGGCCACTGTGGTGTCTACAAATGAGCTTGCGCTCCAGTCTTGCTTACCGCCACAGATGCCTACCACGAAGTTCTTCAGAATCTGAGTTCCGTCTTCGCTATGGAATACTTCCGGATGGAACTGTACGCCCCATACCTTTTCACCCTCTACCTGATAAGCGGCAATGGCAACTTTATCCGTAGAAGCGATTACTTTGAAGTTTTGGGGAATGGCAGTGATGGTATCTCCATGGCTCATCCATACCTGTGAGTGTTCGCGAATACCTTTCAGCAACGGATTTTCGTGGTCGAAGGTGGAAAGGTGTGCACGTCCGTACTCGCGTGTGCCTGCCGGTTCCACTTTACCGCCATTGGTATAAGACATGAATTGTGCGCCATAGCAGATTCCCAAGATGGGATATTTTCCACGGATATTGCTTAAATCCACTTTGAATGCGCTTTCATCATACACTGAGAAGGGGCTGCCCGAGAGGATTACGCCGATAACGGACGGGTCATTGTGTGGAAACTTGTTGTAGGGCACGATCTCGCAATACATATTCAGTTCGCGGACGCGACGGCCTATGAGCTGCGTGGTCTGTGAACCGAAATCGAGAATAATAATCTTTTCTTGCATATTATTATATAGGATATGTAAATGTTTTCGTGGCGCAAAGATACTTAGAAAAAACAATAAATCAGCCATGTGGCTATGGCTTTTTATGCTTTATCCTTAAATAAATTATTCCTCCCGCATATTCCTGTAGTTGGCGGGTGATACTCCCAGATGCGCTTTCACGTACTTCCCGAAGAAGGAAATGTTGGAGAAATTAAAGTCATCGGCAAGTTCCTTGATGGATTTATCCGAGTGTTTCAGTTGATACTTTATGTGGTTGATGGCATACTCGTTTATCCAGTCCAGTGTGGTTCTTCCGCTTACGTCTTTCACTACTTTGGACAGGTACTTGGGAGTATAGAACAGTTCATTGGCATACCATGCCACCGACCGATGCATGCCGTTGTCCTTTGATAGCTTCTCAATGAAACGCTTGAAGATGTTTTCCCCATTCGTCACATCGCTTTGGACTTTTTCGGATAAGTTGAAATCCTTGCATATATAGGTTGTAATCTCGCAGAACAATGCTGCAAACAGGCATTGCAGAATATCCTTTCGAGCCGGATGCTGAGTATCGTTTATTTTCATTGTGATGAGATCTATATATAGCTTGTATGAAGGCCCATTGGGATCGTTGAAGTGCTTTACCGGATTATTATAAATATAGATCCCGGCATCCCATGTTCCTTTTTCTATCCTTACAACGCGGTTCAGGAAAGAGGTGGAGAATCCTATAATCTTTATTTTATAGGAGGGGCTGATCATGGTGTGGTCCAGAATCATATTGGGCAGACAGGTGATCAGGTCATTCGCCTGCAATACGAAAGTTCTGTTGTTTATATCCATCTGGATAGACCCTTTCAGGCATAATATCACTATAAAGCAATTCAGCTTTATGGCATCGTTGCTGAACGGAACGTCTTCCAGACTGTGTACCACCACGAAGTCATCATCTACATAATCTACCAAGTGCTCATATTCCTTAAAGTCTTTTATACTGAGCGTGTTTATTGTTCTTTTTTCCATATCCCTTTGTTTTTGTTTCTGCAAAGATGGAGAATAATGGGAAAAGAGGAATGTCCCATATTGCCTTAACATTGTCCTATATTTCTTATGTGGGGAGTAGCGAAGGGAAAAAACAGACAGAAGGAGAAAAATAGCACACTTTTGTAGGAATATTTGTTGCTGTGTATCAGTGCTTTTAGTCTACTTTTGCCCCAGTTCTAATAATAAAACGAATATGCAAAAAGTAACAGTAAAAGGAAAATGGATACAGCTGATGGGAATAATCGGCTGTGCGTTATGTATGACATCATGTAAACAAACACCGGATGCACAAGTCAAATCTGACTATGCGGTAATGCAAGTGAAAACTGCCGACAAGGAGCTTTCTTCTTCTTACTCCGCCACTATACGCGGACGGCAGGATGTGGATATTTATCCGCAGGTGTCCGGAACGATAGAAAGACTGTGTGTAACCGAAGGGGAGAAGGTGCGCCGCGGGCAACTCCTTTTTGTGATAGACCAAGTACCTTATAAGGCTGCACTGACCACGGCCATAGCCAATGTGGAAGCTGCCAAAGCAGGACTGGCAACCGCCGAACTGACTTATAACAGTACCAAAGAACTATATGCCCGCAAGGTAGTGTCACAGTTCAACCTGCAAACTGCCCAGAATACTTACCTCACCGCCAAGGCGCAACTGTCCCAGGCAGAGGCACAGGAGGTGAATGCACGCAACAACCTGTCCTACACCGAGGTGAAAAGTCCCAGTGACGGAGTGGTAGGCGCATTGCCTTACCGTGCCGGAGCCTTGGTCAGTCCCAACCTTCCGCAGCCTTTGACTACGGTTTCCGATAATGCGGATATGTATGTTTATTTCTCCATGACCGAGAATCAATTACTCTCCCTTACCCGCGAGTATGGCAACATGGAAGAAGCATTGGCAAATATGCCGGAAGTGGAATTGAGACTGAATGATAACTCTGTGTACGACAAGAAAGGAAAGATAGAATCTATCAGTGGTGTTATAGATCGCCAGACAGGTACGGTGGTGGCGCGTGCGGTGTTCCCCAATGAATCTCGCTTGCTGCATAGCGGCGCCTCGGGCAATGTGGTTATCCCCAGCATTTACAAAGATTGTATTGTAATTCCACAGGGTGCTACGGTGCAGTTGCAGAACAAGACTATTGTCTATAAAGTGGTGGACGGCAAAGCAACCTCTACCCTGATTACCGTAGCCGGAATAAACAACGGACGCGAATATATAGTGCTGGACGGCCTGACGCCGGGTGATGAAATAGTATCATCGGGAGCCGGACTGGTGCGCGAGGGAACACAAATTAAATAAGAGGAAAAGAAGATTATGAAAGGAAATATATTTATAAAGAGGCCGGTAATGGCTATATCCATTTCCGTGCTGATTTTGGTCATAGGGCTTATCTCGCTCTTTACATTGCCGGTAGAACAATATCCTGATATTGCTCCTCCTACGGTATATGTCACTGCCAACTATACGGGGGCCGATGCCGATGCAGTGATGAACAGTGTCATCATGCCGCTGGAAGAAAGTATAAACGGAGTAGAGGACATGATGTATATCACCTCTACCGCCACCAACGCCGGATCGGCCACCATACAGGTGTACTTCAAGCAGGGCACGGACCCCGATATGGCAGCAGTAAACGTGCAGAACCGTGTGTCTAAGGCACAAGGGTTGTTGCCCGCCGAAGTAACCAAAATCGGTGTAACCACCCAGAAACGCCAGACCAGTTTCTTGCAGGTAAATTCATTGGTATGTACCGATGATCGTTACGACCAGACTTTCCTTGCCAATTACCTGGACATTAACATCATTCCCCAGATAAAACGTATAGAAGGAGTAGGAGATGTGCTGGAATTGGGTGATACTTATAGTATGCGTATCTGGTTGAAACCGGAAATGATGGCACAATACGGACTCGTTCCCTCGGATGTGACAGCCGTACTGGGCGAACAGAACATTGAGGCTCCTACCGGTTCGCTGGGTGAGAACTCGAAGAATGTTTTCCAGTTTACCATGAAGTATCGCGGACGATTGAAAAGCGTGGAAGAATTTCAGAACACTGTGATCCGTTCAAAGGAAGACGGGTCTGTGTTGCGCCTCAAGGATGTAGCCAGTGTGGAGCTGGGAACTCTTACTTACAGTTTCCGCAGTGAAGTGAACAGCCATCCTGCTGTGACCTTTATCGTGTTCCAAACGGCCGGTTCAAATGCTACCGCCGTCAATGAACGAATCTCCAAACAGATGGCGGAAATGGAAAAGACCCTTCCGCAAGGAACGGAGTTTGTATCTTTGATGAGTTCCAACGACTTCCTGTTTGCCTCCATACACAATGTGGTGGAAACGCTGATTATTGCTATTATACTGGTTATCCTGGTGGTGTACTTTTTCTTGCAGGACTTAAAGAGTACGCTCATCCCGTCCATCTCTATCATCGTGTCACTGATTGGTACATTCGCCTGTCTGGTAGCGGCCGGATTCAGTATTAATATCCTTACGCTGTTTGCCCTTGTGCTGGCTATCGGTACGGTGGTAGATGATGCCATTGTGGTGGTGGAAGCGGTGCAGTCCAAGTTTGATGCCGGATATAAATCGCCTTATCAGGCTACCAAAGACGCTATGGGCGATGTTACTATGGCTATCGTTTCATGTACCTGTGTGTTTATGGCTGTGTTTGTGCCCGTAACCTTTATGGGTGGAACTTCGGGAATATTCTATACACAGTTTGGTATCACTATGGCTACTGCCGTAGGTATCTCCATGATCTCCGCTTTGACACTGTGTCCCGCCCTGTGTGCCATAATGATGCGTCCGTCGGATGGAACCAAGAGTGCCAAAAGTATCAATGGGCGTGTACGTGCCGCTTATAATGCTTCGTTCAATGCCGTGCTGGGTAAATATAAGAAAGGTGTGCTGTTCTTCATCCGCCACCGCTGGATGGTATGGGCTTCGTTGGGGGCTGCCGTGGTATTGCTTGCCTACTTTATGAGTACCACCAAGACCGGACTGGTGCCACAGGAAGACCAGGGTGTGATCATGGTCAATGTCAGCACCTCGCCGGGTAGCACACTGTCTGAAACTACGCTGGTAATGAACAAACTGGAAAATATATTGAAGGATACTCCCGAAATAATGCACTATGCCAAGATTGCAGGTTACGGATTGATGTCCGGTCAGGGTAGTTCTTATGGTACTATCATTGTCCGCTTGAAGGACTGGGACGACAGAAAGGGAAGCGACCACACCTCTGATGCAGTGGTGGGCAGGTTGAATTCGCAATTCTATGGCATAAAGGAGGCACAGATTTTCTGCTTCCAGCCGGGTATGATTCCGGGTTACGGTATGGGTAACTCCATCGAATTGAACTTGCAGGATCGCACGGGCGGAGATATGGAAGTGTTCTATAACTCGGTAATGCAATACCTGGGAGCACTGAACCAGCGTCCCGAGGTGGCAATGGCTTATACCACCTATGCTATGAATTTCCCGCAGATCACTGTAGATCTTGATGCAGCCAAATGTAAACGTGCAGGCATCTCTCCGGCTACCGTGCTGGATGCTTTGGGCAGTTATTGTGGTGGCGCATATATCTCTAACTATAACCAGTTTGGAAAGGTATATCGCGTTATGATGCAGGCTTCGCCGGAATATCGTTTGGATGAGCAGGCATTGGATAATATGTTTGTACGAAACGGCACGGAAATGGCTCCGGTGAGTCAGTTCGTCACATTGAACCGCGTACTGGGACCTGAGGTTGCCAACCGCTTCAACCTGTATAGTTCAATTACTGCCAATGTGAACCCTGCCGAGGGTTATTCCTCCGGTGAAGTGCAGAAAGCTATTGAAGAAGTAGCTGCACAGACTTTACCCGCAGGATACGGTTATGAGTTTGGTGGAATGGCACGCGAGGAATCCAGTACCAGTGGCGGTAAGACACTGTTTATCTATGCAGTGTGTATCCTGTTGATCTATCTTATCCTGGCTTGCCTGTATGAGAGTTTCCTGGTTCCGTTTGCCGTTATCTTGTCCGTGCCATTCGGATTGATGGGTAGCTTCTTGTTTGCCCGTATGTTTGGATTGGAGAATAATATTTACCTACAGACGGGTGTGATTATGTTGATAGGCTTGCTGGCAAAGACCGCCATCCTTATTACGGAATACGCCATAGAGCGTCGCCGCAAGGGAATGGGTATTGTAGAGTCTGCATACTCTGCCGCACAGGTTCGTCTTCGTCCTATCCTGATGACGGTGCTTACCATGATATTCGGTATGCTTCCGTTGATGTTCTCCTCCGGCGCAGGTGCTCATGGTAACAGTTCGCTGGGTACAGGTGTAGTGGGCGGTATGGCTATAGGTACGCTGGCATTGCTCTTTGTCGTTCCGGTGTTCTATATCATGTTCGAGTTTTTGCAGGAGAAGATTCGCAAACCGGCATTTGAAGAAGCTGATGTGCAAGTGCAGTTAGAGAAAGAGAGAAGCGATGCAGAACGCAGTTCACAGGATAAAGACTAAAAAAAGAAACAGAATATGAAGAAAATAATTCTATTAACCACCGTAACTGCTCTGCTGAGCAGTTGCGGCATATACAACAAATATCAGCCTGAGACTACCGTCCCCGATAACCTGTATGGCGAAGAAATAGCCATAGGCGGAGACACCGCCAGCCTGGGAAATGTGGAATGGCGGGAACTATTTACCGATCCGCAACTGCAAGCCCTCATTGAGCGAGGCTTGCAGAACAACACCGATTTCCAATCGGCACAACTGCGGGTAGAAGAAGCCGGTGCTACCTTGCTGTCTGCCCGGCTGGCCTTCCTGCCTTCCTTTGCCTTGTCACCGCAAGGCACAGTGAGCAGTTTTGACAAGAGTAAGGCAACGCAGACTTATACGCTGCCCGTTACTGCCGGATGGGAACTGGATATATTCGGTCGCCTGCGCAATGCCAAACAACAGGCAAAGGCGCTTTATGCCCAGAGCAAGGACTATCAACAAGCTGTACGCACCCAGCTTATATCTGGCATAGCTAACACATATTATACCTTGTTGATGCTGGACGAACAGCTTCTTATCTCGGAGCAAACGGCGGAAGCATGGAAGGAAACCGTAGAAACCACCCGTGCCTTGATGGATGCCGGTCTTGCCAATGAAGCCGCTACCTCACAGATGGAAGCTACCTATTATAGCATCCAGACTTCTGTTTTGGACCTGAAGAAGCAAATCAATCAAGTGGAAAACAGTATGTCGTTGCTGCTGGCTGAAACCCCTCATGCCATTCCGCGCACTTCACTTGTAGGGGCGGACCCAAGTGTCCGCCCGAATACACAAGGCGAATTACACCGGGCGGACACATGGATCCGCCCCTACGGTATGCCCGAGGAACTGGCGATAGGTATTCCTGTACAGATGCTTGCCAACCGTCCCGATGTGCGCAGTGCAGAGCGTTCCCTTGAAGCTGCTTTTTATGGAACTAACCAGGCCCGTTCCGCCTTCTATCCCTCCATTGTGTTGAGTGGAAGCGCCGGATGGACGAATACCGCCGGAAGCATGATCATCAATCCGGCAAAGTTCCTGGCATCGGCAGTGGGTTCATTGACTCAACCCTTGTTCAATAAAGGGCAGACAATAGCCCAATACCGCATTGCAAAAGCCCGTCAGGAAGAAGCCAGTCTTGCTTTTCAGCAGACCTTGCTGAATGCCGGAAGTGAGGTGAACGATGCCTTGATGGCTTACCAGACGAGCCGTGAAAAGACTATTTTGTTTGACAAACAGATCGGCTCTTTGCAGAAGGCGCTGGAGAGTACTTCTTTGCTGATGGAGCACGGAACCACTACGTATCTGGAGGTACTGACTGCACGCCAAACTTTACTGAGCGCGCAGTTATCCCAGACTGCTAACCGATTTGCCGAAATACAGAGTGTTATCAATCTGTATCAGGCATTGGGAGGGGGTAGAGGTGACTCCTGAAGCCGATCAAATAATGAAAACTAGTTTTTAGCGTACTCCATAAAGAATACTGTTATCTTCATAACGTTAAAAACTGAGGGCTGTCCGGAAAGTGATTTTAGGACAGCCCGTTTTTGTATTCTTCCTCGATGTGTGTGGTTGCTATTACATTAATTAATGTAATAACATTATTTCTTTTCTGCTTGCTCTTTCAGCAAATCACGAATCTCTGTCAGCAATACCTCTTCTTTGCTGGGAGCAGGAGGCGCGGCAGGAGCAGGTGCTTCTTCTTTCTTACGATTCAGTTTGGATAGCAACTTGATAAATAAGAAGATAGAAAAAGCAATGATAAGAAAGTCCAGAGTGGCCTGCAGAAAATTACCATAATTTAGTGTTACGGCAGCCTTTTCCACACCATCCACCACTTCAGCCGGTTTCAACTGTAGTTTTAAATCTGTGAAGTTCACACCGCCTACCAATACACCGATGGGAGGCATAATGATATCCGCCACAATAGAAGATACTATTTTTCCGAAGGCGCCACCAATGATGACACCGACAGCCATGTCAATGACGTTTCCGCGCATGGCGAACGCCTTAAAATCTTGCAAAAAGCTACTTTTCCCCATTTTTTTTTAATTTAATATGAATTTATTCGCGAATATAAAAACAAATTCTTATTTTTGCACCGCGTTTAGGAAATAAATGCTAAATGTTTAACAACATTCCACACTAGAGTGTTTGAAAGCTATATTATAAAACCTTTAAAAATTAAACAAAATGATTAAAGTAGGTATTAACGGATTTGGTCGTATCGGCCGTTTTGTATTCCGTGCAGCTCAGAAAAGAAACGATATTCAGATCGTAGGTATCAATGACCTTTGCCCGGTTGATTACTTGGCTTACATGCTGAAGTATGACACAATGCACGGTCAGTTTGACGGTACTATCGAAGCTGATGTAGAAAAGAACCTGTTGATCGTTAACGGTAACCCTATCCGCATCACAGCTGAAAGAAATCCTGCTGACTTGAAATGGAATGAAGTTGGAGCAGAATATGTAGTAGAATCTACAGGTCTGTTCTTGAGCAAAGACAAAGCTCAGGCTCATATCGAAGCTGGTGCTAAATATGTAGTTATGTCAGCTCCTTCTAAAGATGATACTCCGATGTTCGTTTGCGGTGTAAACGAAAAAACATACGTGAAAGGTACTCAATTCGTATCTAACGCTTCTTGTACTACTAACTGTCTGGCTCCTATCGCTAAAGTATTGAACGACAAGTTCGGTATCCTTGACGGTTTGATGACTACAGTTCACTCTACAACTGCTACTCAGAAAACAGTTGACGGTCCTTCTATGAAAGACTGGAGAGGTGGTCGTGCTGCTTCTGGCAACATCATCCCTTCTTCTACTGGTGCTGCTAAAGCTGTAGGTAAAGTAATCCCGGCTTTGAACGGTAAACTGACTGGTATGTCTATGCGTGTTCCGACTTTGGACGTTTCTGTAGTTGACTTGACTGTTAACTTGGCTAAACCGGCTACTTACGCTGAAATCTGCGCTGCAATGAAAGAAGCTTCTGAAGGCGAATTGAAAGGTATCCTGGGTTACACTGAAGATGCAGTAGTTTCTTCTGACTTCTTGGGTGACGCTCGTACTTCTATCTTCGATGCTAAAGCTGGTATCGCTTTGACTGATACTTTCGTTAAGGTGGTTTCTTGGTATGACAACGAAATCGGTTACTCTAACAAAGTATTGGATTTGATCGCTCACATGGCTTCTGTAAACTGCTAATCAGTTAAAAACCATATAGCGAAAGCCGCCTGAAGTAATTCGGGCGGCTTTTTTTATGCTGTTTTGCGTGGTAAGTTGCACATTTTCGTTATCTTTGTGCGACTGTTACGAAAACTTAAGATGGAAATGTATGATTTAATCACAATATTGGGCCCTACGGCTTCGGGAAAAACCCCGTTGGCGGCGGCATTGGCTTACAAGTTGGACACCGAGATAATCAGCGGGGACAGCCGGCAGATATACCGCCGTATGGACTTGGGAACGGGAAAAGACTTGGCAGACTATACCGTAGACGGTCATCCGGTGTCTTACCATCTGATAGATATCGTAGAGCCGGGATACAAATATAATGTGTTCGAATATCAGCATGATTTCTTGAATGCATACCGGGAAGTGAAAGAAAAAGGCAAATTGCCGATACTGTGCGGAGGAACGGGTATGTATCTGGAATCTGTATTGAAAGGGTATAAGCTGCTCCCTGTTCCCGAAAATCCCGAACTGAGGGCTTCGCTGGCAGATAAATCTTTGGAAGAACTGACTCAGCTTCTGTCTGCGTACAAAAAACTTCATAACTCTACGGATGTGGATACCGTGAAACGCGCCATCCGCGCCATTGAGATAGAGGAGTATTACAGGCAGCAACCGCCGGAATATAGGGATTTCCCACAGATAAACAGTTTGATTGTGGGAGTGGATATAGACCGCGAGTTGCGTCGTGAAAAAATATCACGCCGCCTGAAGCAACGTTTGGATGAAGGAATGGTAGATGAAGTGAGAGCCTTGCTGGATAGCGGCATTACTCCCGAAGACTTGATTTATTATGGACTGGAATATAAGTATCTCACCTTGTATGCCACCGGTGAACTTTCTTACGAGGAAATGTTTCATCAACTGGAAACGGCTATTCATCAGTTTGCCAAACGACAGATGACATGGTTCCGGGGTATGGAACGGCGTGGATTCACCATACATTGGCTGGACGCGCGCCTGCCCATGGAGGAAAAGGTAGAGAAAATAATGAATTTGTTGCACACTAAAAACTAAATACTATGGCTGTAGAACCAAACAGATGGGGCATTATCTATAATCCGAAAGCAGGAAGCCGAAAGACGCAGAAGCGTTGGAATGAAATACGCAGTTATATGGAAAGCCGCAAGGTGGTTTTCGACTATGTGCAATCCGAAGGCTTCGGGTCAGTGGAGCGCCTGGCGCGTACGCTTGCCAATAATGGCTATCGCACTATCGTGATTGTAGGTGGTGACGGAGCCATCAATGATGCTATAAATGGCATCATGACATCTACTGTAGAGGATAAAGAAAATATTGCTTTCGGTATCATTCCCAATGGCATAGGCAATGACTTTGCCAAGTACTGGGGGCTGGACGAAGATAACTATAAGGCGGCTGTAGACTGGATTATCAACCGCCGGTTGAGAAAGATTGATGTGGGGTGCTGTAACTATTTTGATGGTGAGAAGCATACCTCCCGCTATTTCCTGAATGCAATATATATCGGTTTGGGTGCACGCATTGTGCAGATATCCGATGGAACGCGACGTTTTTGGGGAATACGTGAGTTGTCCTTTATTGCTTCTATGTTTCTGCTGCTTTTTGAACGTAAGTTATATCGTACGCATTTGTGTATCAATGGCGAGCACATTCGTGGACGCATCATGACGGTATGCGTGGGCAGTGCCCGTGGGTATGGACTGACTCCCAGTGCGGTTCCTTATAATGGCTGGCTGGATGTATCGGTGCTTTATCGCCCGGAGTTATTGCAACTGTTTTTAGGTTTGTGGATGTTGTTGCAGGGGCGCATTTTGAATCATAAGATGGTGAAGCCCTACCGCACCCGCAAGGTAAAAGTGCTCCGTGCACAGAATGCTCTGGTCAGCTTGGACGGACGTATTCTGGATCGCCATTTTCCATTGGAGATAACGATTAATCCTGAGGCGATAACTTTGATTATTCCTAAATAAAAAGATAAGGATAGGTGTTTTTACCGCATTTCGTGCACCTCCACCGTAGGGGCGGATTGAATCCGCCCGAAAACAATAAACTTTGTGCATACGGGCGCAAGCATTGCGCCCCTACAAGTTTTCCGATATAGTAAATTCCCTCAAACGAATAAACCATAAATATGATAACAATTACAGATTTAAAGAAGACCGATAACTTTTTCCTATTGGCCGGTCCGTGTGTGATAGAAGGGGAGGAGATGGCTCTCCGCATAGCAGAGCGTGTGGTTAAGATGACCGATAAACTGGGCATCCCCTATGTATTCAAAGGCTCATATCGCAAAGCCAACCGTTCCCGCTTGGATTCATTTACCGGGATTGGTGACGAAAAGGCTTTAAAAGTCCTCCGCAAAGTACGCGAGACTTTTGACGTACCCGTAGTGACCGATATCCACGGAGCCGATGAGGCCATTATGGCTGCTGAATATGTAGATGTATTACAGATTCCCGCCTTCCTCTGTCGTCAGACGGATTTGCTGGTGGCTGCTGCCAAAACCGGGAAGATTGTGAATATAAAAAAAGGACAATTTCTCTCACCGGGAGCCATGCGCTTTGCAGCCGATAAGGTGGTAGAAGCCGGTAATGACCAGGTGATGCTGACGGAGCGCGGTACTACTTTCGGTTATCAGGATTTGATTGTGGACTATCGTGGCATCCCGGAGATGCAGACTTTCGGCTTTCCTGTCATTTTGGACGTAACCCATTCCCTGCAACAACCTAATCAAACCAGTGGTGTGACAGGCGGTATGCCGCAACTGATAGAAACGGTAGCCAAAGCCGGAGTGGCAGTGGGCGTGGATGGCTTATTCATGGAAACCCACGAAGATCCCACAGTGGCAAAGAGTGATGGAGCAAATATGCTGAAACTTGATTTACTGGAAGGATTGCTTACTAAGTTAGTCAGAATTCGTCGGGCATTATAAGTCAAGCCATAAAGAAAGGGGCTATGTCAAAACTTTAAAGCAACTATCAAATTTGTTCACCGTAGGGACGGATTGAATCCGCCCAAATGCACAAGTAAACTCTATTATCGGGCAGATTCAATCTGCTCCTACAGCAAAATGATAGCCAATTTTTATTTTGACACAGCCCCTTTTCCTTCTTTCTCCATTACAAAGAAAGTCATTGGGCAGATATATGGTTTATTTCTTCAAGATATATGCCTTCATTCGTGCAATATCATTCAGATAATCTTGCAAATCTTGTTCATGGTCTTCCTCTTCTGCCATGATGTGCTTAGCAATATCACAAGTAGTGAAATCAATCCCATTTGTAAATTCAGCAATCTGCTGGTAACGATAGATGGCACAACGCTCAGATTCCACATTCTGTTTCAACAAAACTTCAGAACCGAAATCTACGGGAGCATCATATTTGCAACGAGCCAATTCAAACCATTGTTTCGGGTCCAATACAGGTACACCTTCCAGTTCGATAATACGGTCTGCCAATAGTTTGGCATGATTATATTCTTCAGCAGCGTGTTCCTGGAATTCGCGTTGCACATCGCCACGCATAGCGCCTTCCACTACAAATGAGCCTACCCAGTATTGGTAGAATGCCAACCATTCTTCAGACAAGGCTGCATTTAACTGAGCCAGTAATTCTACAATGTTAATTTTATCCTTCAGGATATTCACAGATTCTTTAGCCATAATGTAAAGTTTAAGTTAGTGTTTTTATTTTTATTATTTTAGTCCACGGCAGGTATAGTCATGTCATCCAGCACTTCTACGCCTTCCTGGTCTACGTCTTTTTTCACAGTGGAACTGGTGTATAGCCATATTCCGAATCCCAATACAATCAAAATAAAGAGGATAACTCCCCATAATTTACCTTTGCTCATAGTTTCTTGGTTTTGGTTTTCCTCTATAACAGCCGGGAATGAAAAAGGTTTTGGGAGATTATAAAAAAACGGGCGTCCGTTTTATGAATGTAGACGTCCATTTTATGAAAACAGGCGTCTGTTTTTGAAAAACGGACGCCTGTTTTTGGGTGTGGTATATTGATACTAGATTTTATCCTATCTTGCTGATTTTCTTCAATTTCTCTTCATCTATTATTTTAATCTTTCTTCCATCGATGGTTATCAGTCTTTCAGTTGCGAAATTGGAGAGAGTACGAATAGCATTAGAGGTAGTCATATTCGAAAGATTAGCTAAATCTTCGCGCGAGAGATAGATACTCAGTGTAGATTCATCTTCTTCCACTCCGTATGTATCTTTCAGGAATAAGAGGGATTCTGCCAATCGTCCACGGATATGCTTTTGAGTAAGATTCACGGTTCTTTCATCAGAGATGCCCAAGTCTATGGACAGTTGGCGGATAAAGAATAAAGATAGTTCATTATTTTCCTTTATCAGCTTCATGATGGCAGGCATGGGAATAAGACACACCGTGCAGGGTTCGAAAGCTGCCGCAGCCGTCACAAAGTTTCCTTCTGCAAAGAAAGCGCGATAGGCAAAGTATTCCTTCGTCTTTAAAACGCGGATAATCTGGCTACGACCTCCCACTCCTTCTTTGTAGATTTTAACTTTTCCACTAAGAAGACACATGAGATGCATTGGGGTTTCCCCTTCGCAATAAATCGTCTCATTCTTTTTATACTTCTGTATCGTAAAGTTCTGAGCCAAAAATTCTCTTTGCTCCTGAGTCAAAGGTTGCCACAAGTCTGGTATGCTTTCGGCAATCTCAGTTTCTGATAATTCTTTTCTAACCATAAACGTGCTATAAAACCGTGTTATAGAGCACAAATATAAGAAGAAAAAATAAAAGCACGAAGTAAAGCGGAGAAAAAAGCCAGAGATTATATTAATTTATCTTCAAAAAATAACAAAAGGATAGAATTCTGAATCCTATCCTTTCTTTTTCTTCTGATTTTCTATTTGGTAAATAGTAATTCACGGTATTTAGGCAATGGCCAAATCTCATCGTCAATCTCTAATTCCAGATGGTCAATATGGTCACGGATTTCTTCCAGATAGGGGCGTACCTTTTCTTCATAACTGAATGCTTTTTCTACATGGCTGTCCAAATGATTGGCTACCTTGCGGGCTTCGGTCATATTCTGAACAGCATCTTTGATAGAGAGAATGCGGCGCTGGATTTCGCGAACTAAATCTTTACGGTCTTCCGCCATCTCTGCATATTCCTCGGCAGAGAATATTTCTTTCAGTCCACGCAGGTTTTCCAGCAATCTGTTTTGATAGATTACGGCGGTGGGGACTATGTGATTGATGGCAAGATCTCCCAGCACACGGCTTTCAATCTGAAGTTTTTTGGTAAACTTCTCCAGTTCCACTTCAACGCGGCAATTCAGTTCGTTTTCATTGAAAATCTTTTCGCCTATCAAGACGGAACGTGATTGCGGGTCGTTGAACTTCATAATAGCTTCCGGCACATGGCAGATGTTGGTCAGTCCGCGGCGTGCAGCTTCTTCTTTCCAGCCTTCTGAGTAACCGTCGCCTTCAAAGCGGATGTTCTGAGATGCGATGATGGTTTCTTTCAGTACCTTGTACAAGGCTTCTTCCTGCTCCATTCCTCCGGCTGTCAGTTCATCTATCTGGGCTTTGAACTCATTTAGTTGGTGTGCCATGGCAGCATTGATGACAATCATGGATGCGGCACAGTTGGCAGAAGAACCTGCGGCACGGAATTCAAAACGGTTTCCGGTAAAAGCGAAAGGAGAGGTGCGGTTACGGTCTGTATTATCCTGCAAGATGGCAGGGATACGGCCGATGCCCAGTTGCAATGCTTTCTTTTCATCGGGAGTAAGTTTGGCATCACTCAGGCGGGCTACTATTTCATCTAGCATATGGGAGAGGTGGCGTCCCAAGAAGATAGACAGGATAGCGGGAGGAGCTTCGTTGGCACCCAGACGATGGCTGTTGCCGGCGCTTACGATAGAGGCGCGCAGTAAATCCTGATTCTTGTAAACCATCATCAGCACATTGACAATGAAGGTGAGGAACAACATGTTTCCTTCCGCAGTCTTGGCAGGAGAGAACAGGTTGATACCCGTATCCGTACAGAGTGACCAGTTGTTGTGTTTACCCGAACCGTTTACTCCCTTGAATGGTTTTTCGTGGAGCAGCACGGTAAAGTTATGTTTGGCGGCAATGCGTTTCATCAGATCCATTACCAATTGGTTATGGTCGTTTGCGCGGTTCACGTCTTCAAAGATGGGAGCAAGCTCAAACTGATTGGGGGCAACTTCATTGTGGCGTGTCTTTGCCGGGATTCCCAGGCGGTGGCATTCCAATTCCAGTTCTTTCATAAAGTTGGTAACGCGCGGAGGGATGGAACCGAAATAATGGTCGTCCAACTGTTGGTCTTTGGCTGAGGAGTGTCCCATCAGGGTACGTCCGGTCAGGCAAAGGTCAGGACGGGCATTGTGCAGGGCGGTGTCTACCAGGAAGTATTCTTGTTCCCAACCCAGGTTGGCAAATACGCGCTTCACGTTGGGGTCAAACATTTTGCAGACTTCGGTTGCTGCTTTGTCTACAGCCGCCAATGCTTTCAATAATGGAGTTTTGTAGTCCAGCGCTTCGCCGGTATATGAAATGAAGATGGTAGGAATACACAATGTGCTGTCTACGATGAATGCAGGAGAAGAAACATCCCATGCAGTATAACCTCGAGCCTCGAATGTATTACGGATACCGCCGTTGGGGAAACTGGATGCATCCGGTTCCTGCTGGATCAGCAATTTGCCGGAGAAGCGTTCAATAACATCGCCGTCATCTCCAAATTCGATGAAGCCATCGTGCTTTTCAGCCGTTCCGTCGGTCAGGGGCTGGAACCAATGGGTGTAGTGGGTAACATTGAAGGTCTTTGCCCAGTTCTTCATACCGTTGGCTATCATATCGGCCATTTCACGGTTGATGGGAGTACCCTTTTCAATAGCGTTTATCACTGCTTTATAAGCCTCACTAGGCAGATATTCCTGCATCTTTTTACGGTCGAACACGTGGTCACCGTAGTAATCAGATAACTTCTCAGAAGGATAGTCAACTTTGCC
>ERZ791659.85-NODE-85-length-75021-cov-5.08222_pt1 | contig 75021 bp, 55 predicted proteins | sample MGYA00510053_ERZ791659 | MGnify/ENA primary metagenome ERZ791659 (study PRJEB30046, sample SAMN00715192) | human gut metagenome | study: EMG produced TPA metagenomics assembly of the A metagenome-wide association study of gut microbiota in type 2... | reverse complement strand
TGTTTTACTATTCAGTTATCAAGTTTCTCTGACCTCTTATCAGGTCTTTGCTGTTCGCTCTCTCGTGCGTCAGCGAGATATATATTATCACACTGTGAAGAGCTTGTCAACAACTTTTTTTATTTTTTTTGAAATTCTTTTTTTATTATAAAAAGTAGAATTTCTAACGGAGAAAGAGGGATTTGAACCCTCGCGCCGGTTGCCCGACCTACACCCTTAGCAGGGGCGCCTCTTCAGCCTCTTGAGTATTTCTCCTCACGACGTTTTCTTTACCGTCAGCAAAAATTAGTATATCAATTTGTTGCCATTATGTCAACAATATTTTTGAATTTTATTGCATTTTTTTACAATTTTATTCTTTATTCTATATCTATTTATAATTCTCATTCTCTACTACAATATATAGATGTTTTTCTTTTTCATTTTATATTATGATGTAAGTGTAAATAAGGGTAAAGTGCACTTGTGCTCGCACAAATATGCAATATATGGTTTTTACAGTTACTTCCGATATGGGTAGTTTTCATAAATAAAATGTTGAAACACTATTTTCATAGAACTATATTTTCTGATAAATGTTATAAATGGTTTTAGATTGTTAATTCTCTAATTTTAAGATAACAAAAGAGGCATAATTCTATGTTTACATAAAACCATGCCTCTTCTTATTATATCTGCAATTTTATCATCATGATATGACTAATTATTTTGCAGATACCTTGCGAACCTTTGAATATGGTCCATAGATTGTCTTTCCGCCAGCTTTGACATAAGAACGTACTTTTACATAGCATTTCTTCTTTGCCTTGATTCCCTTTGATATAGTCTTCTTTACAGTCTTAGCCTTTTTAACAGTTACTTTCTTTACTCCCTTCTTGAACTTCTTATCTGTAGAGTATGTAACCTGATATCCTTTGACTGTCTTGTCTTTCTTCCATTTCAAAGAAATCTTCTTGCCGGATTTTGCTCTTGTCACTTTAGTAAGTTTAACAGCCTTTGGTGTTACTGTTAATTTGCATACTTTCTGCGCAGCTTTGTAATTATTCGTTGCTGCTGCATTGATTACAATATTTGTTGTTCCATATGCTTTTACTTTGATAACACCTTTAGCGTTAATCGCTGCTACTTTAGTATTGGATGACTTATATGTCAATTTACCATTTCCATCCGTCTTTGCTTTAATTGCAAATGCTTTGCTGCCGATTGCTTTCGTCAGTTTAGCCGGTGCTGTAATCTTCTGGTCTTTAGCTCCATTTGCAGGTGATGTCGGTTCTGCAGGTTTGTTAGATGGCGTTACTGTAGGTGCTACCGTTGGTATTACTGTCGGCTCTACTGTCGGCGTTGGTGTTGGCTCTGGTTTACTGCCATCTAATCCACTTGGTGTTGGATCCTGTGGCTCTGCTAAATCATCAGCAGACATATCACCTACACCTACCGTATAGAATACCTTAAGTCCGTTTTCAGTGATGCCGACAATTGTAGTTGTTCCTTTGCCTACGGCTGTTACATTAACTTTAATCTTTCCGTCTGCATCTACCGTATGTGCTGCATTATCAACTACCGCTACAGCACTATCTGTTGAATAGAACGTCACTTCTGAATCTGTTGTAACCGGAGTCATATTTAATTCAATTTCTGTACTTGATCCAATTTCCGGCATAACAATCTTATTTGCCGTAACAGATTCTATCTTTGTAGCCTCTTTCTCTTTTTCTTTACCTGGGAAGAATTTCATTCCCTTAATGGTAAATGTTACAGAGATCTTTGTTGGGTTATCTACACCTGTAAAACTTACGCTGTGCTTGCTGGAATTGATAGATACTTCTTCTACTGCGCAACCATCCCATCCATTGATCGGATCATTAGAATCAAGCTGTCCGTTGTCTTTCAGCAAATTCTTGAATCCGTCTGCATCCATAGAATTCAGTTTCTTTAAGGTAAGTTCTTTGTCATTTACAGTGATCTTATCATAACGAATCGATGCTGCTGAAACGACAGGTTTCAATGTGTTTGTATCACGGATATAGATTGCAGTAAGATCTTCTAACTTGGTAATTCCGGCTTTTACGCCATCATCTGACAGATCTTTACCCAAATCAAATGTTAAAGTATACTGTCCATCACCATTCATTGTTACCGGCTCACTCTTTTCTGTTAATCCGTTAGCAAATAGTGCATTTAATGTTACATTTACTGTACCGCTGGAAGACTTCTTATTAACTTTGATAGCAACAATTGTACTTACACCACTTGCTGCTTTAACAATAATGTATGTCTTTCCTGCATTTTCTGCGGTTACTTTACCAGAGCTGCTTACTGTTGCGATAGATGTATTAGAAGATGTGTATGTAATAGCATCTTTGCTGTCAGCTGGTGTCAATGACGCATTTAATGTTAATGTGTCACCCTCTGTCATCTCATAGTAAGCTTTTTCTGTTTTGATCGCTGTTGCTGTTTCTTCACCTGTAGACTGTACAATTACCTGAATTGCCTTTTCTACAGATCCAGACTGTGACTTAGCATATACTGTTGTTACACCGCCTGCTTTTGCATGGATCACTCCATCATAAACTGTTGCTACTGTATCATCGGCTGTGCTCCAAAGAACAATGTCTCTAGAAGAGTCTGGTGTTGCAGTAATTGTTTTTCTCTCGCCTGCTTTGATTTCTACCTTTGTATCACTCAACGCAATATCTGTAGCTTTCTCGATCTCAGGATCTTTAGAAACGCTATTGTCTGATGTCGTTGCATGACCATAACTTGTATAAATCGCAGACATTCTTTCGGAAAGATCAGTGCTCTTTCCTGCTTCCAATGTTCCACGGATCGTTCCGTGTACAACATCGTCATATACCGGTTTTAACTCCGGTCTGTTCCAGTCCGTGAATAGACCCTGCTCTGTCTCAACGCCTAAATAGTTACCTGTTCCCTGATCCCATACAACCGGAACTGCATTATAAAAGTCTGCGATTGCTGCACACATTTCATAATTCAGCGCTCTCTCTGCATTGTTATAGCCTGTAGCAGATCCGTTCTGTGCTTTGGTTCTAACACCATATTCACCAACATAAATCGGCATATTTGAATCAAGATTTCCAACATTTTTGTAGCTAGAACTCATAGAACTCTGCCACTGTTTCAAATCATCATAACTCCATCTAACATTGTTATTAGATTTGTAAATATGAACTGCAAACATTAATCTTGTTGTTCCAAGATCACCGCTATCTGCCAATGTGTCTTCCGGCATTGTTGTAATAGCAGCTGTTGTTGCAAAACGTCCGGTAATTGCTAACCAGCGCTTTGTATTATTAGATCCTGTTGCACGTACTGTGTTAATGAACAACTGATTCAATGCGTTTAACACTGCATCGTCTTCATTTGTTGCTGTTCCATGTGCATCTGTAACCTCGTTCATGCTCTCAAAGATTACATGCTCATCGTAATCCTTAAAGCGGTTTGCAATAGTATTCCATACTCCCTCATATTTCTGATATACCTTTTCAATATTTTGAGAATATGTGTCCAACCAGCATGCTGGAGTATTGTTACCACGATCATCATGGTTAGCTGCACCATCATGATGGATATTAACAATTGCGTACATATCCTGATCTACACAATAATCTACAATCTCCTGTACACGATTGATCCATGCTTCGTCAATTGTATAATCATCGTTAATATGTGATCCCCAAGTTACCGGAATACGAACTGTATTGTATCCTGCATCATGAAGTGCTTTGATATAATCCTTGGTTGTCTTATATGCCTGCCATCCTGTTTCTGAAGAATCATATAATCCTCCATCCATTGTATTACCTAAGTTGATACCGGCACCCATTTCTTTGATTACCGTTTTCTTATCAAGAATACGGAAGGTTTTCTGATTACTACTTTCCGTGGAAACATTCTTTGTCAAAGCAACACGTACTTTTTCCAAAGTATCTCTTGCTGCTTTATAATTTAATCTTGTGTCTGAAACATTAGTATATGCTTTTTCTGCTGTCGTAATAGCATCTGCAAGTTTCGCAAATGTATCTTTGTTAGAATAATCTCCTTCTTTCAATGACTTGCAATAGTCAATAGACTCTTTCAAACCATTTCTTGTAGCGGTACGGTCAATTTCCTCAGTTACCGTCGCATTATAAGATTCCATCTGTTTTCTTAAAGCCTTGATATCTTTAGAAAGAGATGTCTCATCTGCTACTAATGCTTCTGCATCTTTGATATCACTCTTAATCGTATTCCAAACTGTTTCATCTAAGATTTCAGACTGTTTGTAACCTTTGAAGGTATCAATGATGGTCTGGATTGCCTTTGCTTCATCAGCGCGAAGTTCCGGTTCCGGCTTTGGCTCTACGTCAGTATCATCTTTGTTCCAGGATTCAACATTAGAAGCATCAAATCCTTCTTTGAATGTTACTTTTCCATCTGCATCCGGCTGAGATACTGTAACGGATCCTACAGAACCAAACTTAATTCCACAAATATATGCTTCTACATCCGTAGTCATTCTTCTCAGACGAACACCTGCAGATTCTTCCGTTCCTGTTTTTACACTAGAATCTGCAAATTTGTAAATAGCACTTTCTTTTTGCCCCATACCGGAACCATAACCACCTGTAGTTCCCCATCCGGCATGAAGAAAATGTGCACTATTTTTGTAACCGCTGCCACCGTTTTCTTTCATATTGGTCGTATTGTCAACACCGATCAATTCTTTGTTGGAAGTAACACTGTTGGCTGCAAGATTACCACCACTGATCTTAATACGTGAGTATCTGGAACATTTTGTCACTTTAATATATACTGTTACTTTCTGTCCTTTTACTTTGCTGAATGCAAATTTGCTTCCTGCATCGCCAAGACCTGCAACAATATCCTGTACACTGACATCCTGCATAATCTCGTGTCCGTATGTTGTCTTAGAATCATCACCCCATACAACAACTTTCTGCTCTTCTTCCCATCTTACTTCTTCAGGAGAAGGTGTCGCATTCGGATCTACCACTTTGCTGGTGTAAAGACCGGTTAATGTAATTGCAGGCTCTGCCTGACAAAAGCTGACATTAATACCATTAAATTTGCCGCCTGTCGTATAAGAATCACGAATCTTGTCACCACTGATATAAGCAACATACTGCGCGTTCTCCTCATCATACTGTGCATCGGATAATTTGATAATGTTATCCTGCCAGCCACCCCAAGAAGTATCATATGGCTGGAACGTCACGATCTCTGTATCCTCTGCTGTTCCCTCTGCTACCTTAAATGTGATTTTGTAATAATCCGCTTTTGCTGAATCTTTTGTCATAGACTGGAGATATCCATTATAAGCCTCTCCTGATACATGACTTCCTAAATTGGATGATAAATCATCTCCCTTTACCGTCAATATGCTTGTATCCTTCATATTTTCTGCCGGTGGTGTCACTGCTGCCTTTGCTTTGATACTGATCTGAGGCAGATTTGCCGATGTCAGAACCATAGCAATGGTCATAATGATTGCCATTATTCTTTTGTTTCTTTTCATCTTGTTGATCCCCTTTCTTTAATAAACATTTTTCGCACCCTGTATACTAAAGAACCACTGTTTTTGCTACGTCCCCCTTTCTATTTGTATTAAGCAACTTTCCTCCCCATAAAAGTATGCTAAAAAATTGTATATAAACAAAAAACGAAAGCAACTGCAGCATGCACTCCACAGTAAAACTTTCCCTTTTTATTATATCAACAGATGTTAAATTTAGAATCTCAACTTGTTTTTATTATACATGGTTACTATCTATTATACAAGTTAGTTTTTTCATCATCAATTACTACAATGATTGGTAAATTTTCTACCTCCAATTTACGAATTGCCTCCGTTCCAAGATCTTCGTAAGCTATTACTTCTGATTTTTTTATGCATTTGGATAATAGAGCTCCTGCTCCTCCAATTGCTGCAAAATATACTGCGTGATTTTTGTGCATGGACTCAATTACTTCATCGGATCTTTTTCCTTTACCAATCATACCTTTAAGTCCTTTTTCAAGCAATAATGGTGTGTATTTATCCATGCGGCTGCTCGTTGTCGGACCGGCAGATCCAATAACCTGACCTTCTCTGGCAGGAGATGGCCCTAAATAATATATAATATTATTCTGAAGCTCTAACGGAATATCTTCTCCGCGCTGCAATGCCTCATAAAGTCTCTTGTGTGCAGCATCTCGAGCAGTATATACGGTTCCTGTTAAATATACATAATCTCCGGCTTTTAACTCGGAAACAATTTTATCATCAATTGGTGTATTGATATATTTTTCCATAATAATCCTACATTCCTTTCTCAGCCTGCAAACTTTATCTCTTTCATAACTTTTGACTCATCATATGATGCGATGAACATGTCTGTTAACATGACAACACATATTAACCGCAACCGGAAGACCGGCAATGTGTGTTGGATATACTTCAACATTAACACCCAACGCTGTCATTTTTCCACCCAAACCACCCGGTCCAATTTCAAGTTCATTAATTTTTTCTAATAATTCTTTTTCTAAATCTGCAACATATGAAATTTCATTATGTGTGTTCAAATCTCTTGTTAATGCTTTTTTGGCTAAAATAGCACATTTTTCAAATGTACCGCCTACTCCGACACCAACTACTACCGGTGGACATGCGTTTGGACCTGCTATTTTAACTGTCTCAATAACAGCATTTTTAACACCTTCAATTCCATCTGCCGGTTTAAGCATACACACACGACTCATGTTTTCACTGCCAAATCCTTTCGGAGCTACCGTGATTTCGATATTTTCACCTGCTATGATCTCATAATGAATAACACCCGGCGTATTGTCTTTGGTATTTTCACGCAAAATAGGATCCGATACAACTGACTTTCTTAAATATCCTTCTATATAACCTTGCCGGATTCCTTCATTTACAGCATCCTCAAGATTTTGTCCTTCAATATGGACATCCTGTCCTATTCTTAAAAATACAACTGCCATACCTGTGTCCTGACAAATCGGTATTTCATCATCTTTCGCAATCTGTAAATTTTCTTTCAACTGCGAAAGGATCTGTCTGCCCAAGGGAGAATTTTCTTCTTCTGCCGCCTGATATAATTTATCTTTTACATCCGACGTTAAAGAGTAATTTGCTTCAATACACATTTCCTTGATGTTTTGAATAATAGTGTCTGTTGTAATTGTTCTCATAACTCTCCTCATTTCTAAACACTTTTGGTCCGACATTACTGCCGGACCAACTATTATCGTTGCTTCGGTATTAATTTATATCCTCTGGGATAACATCTCTAACCTTTGTAATACTTGCTACAACAATTTCCTTATTCGGATCCAGATCGATCAGTTTGACTCCCGATGTGATTCGTCCCAAGATAGAAATCTCATCCACCATGATCTGAATAATGATTCCCTCTGTTGTAATAAGCATTACTTCGTTATCACTATTTACTGCCTTTGCAGCAACAACATTACCGGTTTTTTCGGTAATCTTATAACACTTAATTCCCTTACCGCCACGATGCTGTGGTGTAAATTCTTCAATGTTGGTACATTTGCCCATTCCATACTCAGATACCAGTAACAACTGTGTTCCCTGTGTATTTAACTGCATTGCTACAACTTCATCATCGTAAGACAAATTCATACCAATAACGCCCATAGAATTTCTGCCGGTAGTTCTGACATCTTTTTCATGGAAACGAATACACTGTCCATGCTTTGTTACCATGATAATATCCTTCTTGTTATCTGTGATCTTAACTTCAATCAACTCGTCATCATCACGAAGATTGATTGCCTGCAGTCCTGATTTACGGATATTAAAATATTCTAATATCGGTGTCTTTTTAGCAATACCGCGCTTCGTAACCATGAACAAATATTTATCTTCTTCGTATTCTTTGAAAGGAATGACCGCTGTGATCTTCTCTCCAGGCATAAGCTGCAGCAGATTGATAATAGCAGTTCCTCTTGCTGTACGACTTGACTCTGGTATTTCATAAGCCTTAATTCGATAAACGCGTCCCGTATTGGTAAAGAACATGATATAATGATGCGTCGTTGTCATGATCATATCATCAATATAATCATCTTCAATCGTCTGCATTCCCTTAATTCCTTTGCCACCACGATGCTGACTCTTAAAATTATCAACGGTCATGCGCTTGATGTATCCAAGCTTTGTCATTGTTATGATCGTATTTTCATGTGGAATCATGTCTTCCATGGAAATGTCATACTCATCATAACCGATTGATGTTCTACGCTCGTCACCATATTTATCGCGGATCAAAATAATCTCTTCTTTGATCACTCCCAATAATACCTTTCGATCTGCAAGGATTGCTTTGTATTCTTCAATCTTCTTTTGCAATTCTGCATATTCATTTTCAATCTTTTCTCTTTCCAAACCGGTCAGAGCACGCAAACGCATATCAACGATTGCCTGTGCCTGCGCATCAGTAAGTTCAAAGCGTTCTATCAATGAATTTTTAGCTTCCGCAGTATTCTTGGAAGCACGAATGATTTTAATTACTTCATCAATATGATCTAAAGCGATCAGCAAACCTTCTAAAATGTGTGCTCTTCTGCTTTATTCAGATCATATTTTGTACGACGAGTAACTACTTCTTCCTGATGTTTCAGATAATACTGAAGCATCTGCATAATATTCATAACAACCGGCTCATTGTTAACAAGAGCTAACATTATGACACCGAATGTGTCCTGCAATTGCGTATGTTTATACAATTGGTTCAATACAATATTTGGATTAACATCGCGGCGGAGTTCTATACATACACGCATTCCCTCACGACTTGTCTCGTCACGAAGATCCGTAATACCATCTACTTTTTTATCTCTATGTAATTCTGAAATTTTCTCGATCAAACGTGCTTTATTGACCAAATACGGCAATTCCGTTACTACGATCCTATTTTTGCCGTTATCCATAGGCTCAATTTCTGTCACGGCACGGACACGAATTTTACCACGACCGGTACGATATGCCTCCTCAATACCACGTGTACCAAGAATCTGTGCACCTGTTGGAAAATCCGGTCCCTTAATGATCTGCATAATCTCTTCAATGGTTGTTTCTTTATCTTCCTTGATATCATCAATAATCTGTACAACGGCATTGATCACTTCACGCAAATTGTGTGGTGGAATGTTAGTTGCCATACCTACGGCAATTCCGGAAGTACCATTCACCAATAGATTTGGATATCTGGATGGTAATACTGTCGGCTCTTTTTCCGTTTCATCAAAGTTTGGAATAAAGTCAACTGTATCCTTGCCAATATCTGCAAGCATTTCAACAGAAATTCTGCTTAATCTTGCCTCTGTATAACGCATTGCGGCTGCTCCGTCGCCATCGACAGATCCAAAGTTACCATGACCGTCTACCAAAGGATATCTGGTTGACCAATCCTGTGCCATATTTACCAATGCACCATAAATAGAGCTATCACCATGTGGATGATATTTACCCATTGTATCACCAACGATACGTGCACATTTACGGTGAGGCTTATCCGGTCCATTATTCAACTCATCCATTGCATACAGAATACGTCTTTGTACAGGTTTTAGACCATCTCTTACATCTGGCAAAGCTCTTGCAGCAATAACAGACATGGCATAATCAATGTATGACGTTTCCATTTTCTCTTTTAGATCCACTTCATGAATCTTATCAAAAATATTTTCGTCCATCTTGTCCTCCAATACTTACTCAACCATTAAATATCTAAATTCTTCACATATTTTGCATTTGCTTCAATAAATTCACGACGCGGTTCCACTTTATCTCCCATAAGTGTATTGAACGTCAGATCAATTTCCGCTTCCGAATTATCTCCAATATTAACACGGAGCAAAATACGTTTTTCCGGATCCATCGTAGTATCCCAAAGCTGTTCTGCATCCATCTCACCAAGACCTTTGTAACGTTGAATCTTGTTGTTGCCGTCTCGTCCAATCTCTGTCAAAATTTCATTCAATTCATTATCATCATAAGCATAACGAATCATTTTATTTTTTTCGACTTTATACAATGGCGGCTGCGCCAGATAAACATGTCCTTGTCTGATCAGCTCCGGCATAAATCGATATAAAAATGTCAGCATCAATGTTGCAATATGTGCACCATCTACATCGGCATCTGTCATAATGACAATCTTATCGTAACGAAGCTTACTAATATCAAAATCATCGCCGATTCCTGTACCAAATGCAGTTATCATTGCTTTAATCTCATTATTGACCAAAATTTTATCCAAGCGTGATTTTTCTACATTCAAAATTTTACCACGCAACGGAAGAATCGCCTGAGTTGCTCTATTTCTTGCAGTTTTGGCACTTCCACCTGCAGAATCACCCTCTACGATGTAAATCTCACAGTTTTTCGGATCTTTATCACTGCAATCTGCCAATTTACCGGGAAGAGCACTTCCCTCAAGGGCAGTTTTTCTTCTTGTGAGATCTCTGGCTTTACGTGCTGCATCTCTGGCACGCTGTGCAACGACAGCTTTTTCACAAATAATCTTAGCGATTGCAGGATTCTGCTCTAAGAAATACGTAAGCTGCTCGGTTACCACCGACTCAACGGCACCTCTTGCCTCACTATTACCTAATTTCTGCTTTGTCTGTCCCTCAAACTGCGGTTCTGATATTTTAATACTGATAATAGCTGATAATCCTTCACGAATATCTTCACCTGCTAAGTTTGCATCGCTATCTTTCAGAATTTTATTTTTCTTTGCATAATCATTAAACGTCTTAGTTAATGCATTTCTAAAACCTGTTAAATGTGTTCCACCTTCCGGCGTCGTAATATTATTTACAAAGCTGTAAGTTCCTTCTTGATAAGAGCTGTTGTGCTGCATTGCAACTTCAACATAAATATCATTTCTCTGTCCCTCACAATAAATAACATCTTCATACAAAGCATCTTTTTGTTTATTCAAATAAGACACATATTCTTTGATACCACCCTCATAGTGGAACGAACGAATCTTTGGTTCTTCCAAACGACGGTCAATCAAAATAATCTTTAATCCTTTTGTCAAAAATGCCATTTCTCTAAGTCTTTGACGTAATGTATCATAATCAAATACTGTTTCTTCAAAAATTTCTTTATCCGGCAAAAATACAACTTCTGTACCGGTATGATCTGTTTCTCCAATTTCTTTCAGTGGATACATTACTTTTCCGCGTTCATATCTTTGACGATACATCTTGCCATTTTGATGAATAGTAACCTCCAGCCACTCCGAAAGAGCATTTACAACCGAAGCACCAACACCATGCAATCCACCTGATACCTTGTATCCCCCACCACCGAATTTACCACCGGCATGAAGGATCGTAAATACGACCTCAACCGCAGGCAGACCCGCTTTGTGATTGATACCTACCGGGATACCACGTCCATTATCAATAACTTTAATGGAATTATCCTTATTGATCGTCACTTCGATTTCTGTACAATATCCGGCTAAAGCCTCATCGACCGCATTATCAACGATCTCATAAACGAGATGATGCAAACCACGGGTAGACGTACTTCCAATATACATTCCCGGTCTTTTACGTACTGCTTCCAGACCTTCCAAAATCTGAATTTGATCCGCTCCATATTCATTTTTCACTTCTGTTCCCATAGTTTTCTCCATTTCTTTACCTTGTTTCCAATGTCACTGTTCCCTCTTTCACTCGGAAAACCCTGTCAAGCGTTAAACGGCTATCAATAAACTCTTCCAAACCGGTGCAGGTGATTATGGTTTGTATGTCATGAATACTATCTAACAAATAGTTTTGCCTATTTCTATCGAGTTCAGACAAAACATCGTCTAATAATAATATTGGACAATCTTGTGATGATTTTTTTACAATTTCAATTTCTGCAAGTTTTAATGCCAATGCACAAGTTCTCTGTTGTCCCTGAGAACCAAACTTGCGCAGGTCCAATTCTCCATTCATAAAACACAGATCATCACGATGTGGTCCGACATTTGTAGAACAAAACTTCATGTCTCTTTCCTTTGATTCAGCTAGAGCTTTCTCAAAGTTTCCTGCAGAGACATCCGGTTCATACAATGTTTTTATAATTTCCTTCTCTCCGGTAAGATTTTTTGCAACTTGAAGAACAATTTTATCTAATTCATCCACAAATTGCTGCCGTCTTACAATGATTTTTTCTCCATACTCGATCAATTTCTCATCCCATATGGACAAAGTACTTTCCAAAGATGGCGAAAAGGATATCTGCTTTAGCAGTTTATTACGCTGCATAAGCACCTTATTGTATTCAGCCAGATCATACAAATACAAAGGATCTAACTGACACAATTCCATATTTACAAATCTTCTTCTCTCGGACGGACCATTTTTTATAATCTTTAAATCCTCCGGAGAAAAAAATATAACATGTGCAAGACCCATTAATTCACTAGAGCGTTTGATCGGAACACCATCAATAGCAATTCCTTTTCCTTTGCTCTTTCTCAAATGCATATCAATCTTATGAGTCATTTCTCGTTTAGTGAGAAACATACGTATGTGCGCGTCATCTTCACCAAACCTTATTAATTCCTTATCTTTGCTTCCTTTGTGAGAATTGGTCGTTGCACAAACATAGATAGACTCTAATATATTTGTCTTTCCTTGCGCATTATCCCCATAAAGAATATTGGTCTTTGGATGAAATTCCAACTTGGCATTTTCATAATTTCTAAAATTACCCACCTCAATGGATTCTAATTTCATTATGATTCACCTATTACTGTAACTTCCTGCCCTTGATAGCAAAAATTATCCTGCGGATACAATTTACGTCCGCGTCTTGTATCAACCTCCCCATTTACAGTAACTTCACCATTTTGAATCATAATTTTAGCTTCTACACCAGAGGATACTAATCCAGCCAGCTTCAAAGCCTGACCAAGTTTAATAAATTCATCACTGATCTCAATTGCCTCCATTTAAGCATTCCTCCTTATTATCACACATTAAAGTTGACAGGAAGAATTAAGTAAATATAGGTTTCCTCCTGGTCTCTAATGAAACATGGTGCTTTTGGATTGATCATATACATTGTAATCTCGTCTTCATCAATAACACGCAGTGCATCCATGAGAAAGCGAGGATTGAAACCAATCAAAATATCTTTTCCTTCTTTTGAAGCATCAATATCCTCATCCATCGAACCGATTGCTGAATTCATGGCAAATTTCATATAATCATCCTGAACATCAATAATAACCGGTTTTTTGTCGGATTCTTTCAAAAGAAGCGTAGATCTATCAATGCATTCTAACATTTCCCTCTTATTTACGGTTACTTTCGTCTCGTAGTCCGTAGAGAGCATCTTGTCAATTTTATAATATTCTCCTTCGATAAGACGGGACAAAACGATCGTATCTTCAAATTCAAACAATACATGTTTATCTGTAAAGAAAATAGAAACCTCATCGTCCATTCCACCGTTGATGATCTTACTGATTTCGATCAACGTCTTACCCGGAATGATAACACTAACATCATCATAGGACCGATTCAATTTTACTTTACGAATAGAAATACGATGTCCATCTAAGGATACAACTTTCAACTCAGAGTCGTGAATCTCAAATAACTCACCAGTCATGACTTTCGCATTTTCATTATCAGAAATAGAAAACACAGTCTGACGTATAATATCTTTGAGTGTAAATTGAGAGATATTTACGTTTTTATCTTTGACAATATTAGGCAGATACGGAAATTCGTCCGTTGCTTTTGCCATAATATTAAATTTTGCCTTACCACAACTAATATTCATATGATAGTCTTCATCTACCGTGATGGATACATTGTCGGATGGGAGTTTACGTATAATTTCAAAAAATACCTTAGCTCCAACTGCAACAGATCCTTCCTGCTTAATCTCACCATCAATCAAAGTTTCAATTCCCAATTGAAGATCATTAGCAATCAATTTGATCTGATTATCTTTTACTTCTATAACTACACATTCCAAAATCATCATTGTAGTTTTACCGGGAATTGCTTTCATAACAATATTCATTCCCTCAATGAGTTTGGATTTGTCACATATGATATGCATGTTTATAACTCCTTTCAAAAATCAGAGAAAAATAAATAAATAATATTTAAATATTTTTCAGTAGTAGCAGTAGTAGGGGTTGTGGATTTGAGGAAAAGTGGTTTTAGCCTTAGAAATCATTGAATCGAAGCTTTAGGACAAGTTCATAAATAAGTTTCTGATTTCTGTGAAAAACCATTCTTTTATACACAATCCGAAAATTTGCTGCTAAATCGAGCTTATGCTTTATTCACAAAAAATGTCGATATGTCAATAATATATCCACATATTCACAGAGAATAAGCTATTATCGGAACAAAACGATAGGAAAGAAAACGGTGTTTCTACCTATTATAATGTTACTTGTTATTGAGGATCGATCTTTTTGGTCAAAACATCAATCGTCTTGATAGACTCTTCATCACCCTCATCTAATTTCTTTTTGATGATTTCTTCCCCATGAAGAATGGTTGAGTGATGACGATTACCAATTTTGCTTCCAATCTCTTCGTATGTGCTATTTGTCAATTGCCGGCACAGATACATACAAATATGTCTTGGATAAACAATATTGGAGTTTCTTTTGGAGGAGAGGAGATCTTTCATTGTAATATGAAAATGATCTGCTACAGTCTCCATAATATAATCAATGGTAATCTGCCGCTTCATATTAGGATTGATGATGTCTACCAATGCTTTTTTAGCAGATTCCAAGGTGATTTCTGTATTACAAAAATCTGAGAAGGATAGCACTTTATTAATTGCTCCCTGTAGCTCTCGAATATTGGAAATAATGTTGCTGGCAATATAATCGAGAATAGAATCATCAATATTTATATTTTCTTCAGCAACTTTTTTTCTTAAAATAGCCATCCTCGTTTCGTAGGTAGGAGCCTTAATATCTACAGTCAGCCCCATTTCGAAACGGGAACGAAGTCTCTCTTCTAATGTTGTCATCGTAGAAGGATGTTTATCTGAGGAGATAATGATCTGCTTCTGCGATTCATATAAATGATTAAAGGTATGGAAAAATTCCAACTGAGTAGATTCCTTACCTATAATAAATTGAATATCGTCGATCAATAGAACATCAACGTTGCGGTATTTATTGCGAAACTCCTGCTTTGTCATTGTATGTTCATTATGATGGCTGTCACGGACAGCATCGACAATGTCATTTGTAAAGGTTTCACTGGTTACGTATATAACCTTTTTACTTGCATCGTGTTCTTGAATATAATTAGCAATTGCATGCATAAGATGCGTTTTGCCAAGTCCCGGTCCACCATAAATGTAAAGCGGATTGTATGTGTCACCAGGCTCTTCAGCAACTTTTAATGCTGCTGCGTGTGCATAATCGTTGTTATCACCAACGACAAAGGTGTCAAACGTATATTTGGAATTGATCGTTGGATTATTATGCTTCTTTTCTTTCTTTTCAGGATCATCAGTTTTTTGCTGACCTAATTCTGAACGTGATACGAAAGAAATATCATATTGAATCCCAGTAAACTCTTCAATCGAGATTGCTAAAAACAGCGAATATCTCTGTTCAACGAAGGATTTACTGTTTCCAATCTTTACGTCATCGATCAAAACAGTAAGCTTATTACCCTCCACATGGTAAATGCTTAAGGTTTTAACGAAAGTGCGATAGATAGGAGCAGATATCTCAAATTCCGTCTTCATATTTTCTAAAATATCATCCCATTTTTCGTAAAGTTCGTTTTTCACAGTAACTTCCCTCTTTTCCAACAATAATCATTACTTATATAAATGCATTATAAGGCTTATACAGCCATTTTTCGGAGAAAAAGCCTATTTTGCACCATATAACATTATTTTATATCAAATAAGGGAAAATTACAAGTTCTAAGATGGGTTATAAAGCAAACTTCGCACATAAATAAATTATCATTGAAGACAATTTCATCGCAATTTGATGTCAATAATAAGAATAGCCTTTTGTGAATAATTGTGGATAAAATGAAAAAGTATAATATCCACAGTTATTAGTGTGTTATCCACAAAATTTGTTAATAACTGTGTAAAACTGTTAAAAGCCCCTATTTTACGTTATTTTTATATTAAAAAGTGGATAATGTGAATAACTTTGTTAATAACTGTGAATTGAATTAGGACAAAACAAAAAGTTATTCACAAAATGTGTATAGTGTGTTTATAACTTTATACAGAACATGCATTCTGTCTACTGATGTAGAACTATGAAAATTCAAGGATTTTTTCGTTTAAATACTATTGCTGTATAATGTGTATATTAATGATACTTCGTGTGTAGAATAAAATAAATGGAAATGAGTTTCTTCCTATTATATAAGATTAAAATTTAGTTTATTGTGATGTGAATTTTAAATTCACATTATTAACATGTGCATTATATTGTGGATAATGAGTGGAATAATTCACATTTTACAATTTGATTCATTTGTTCTTATCTGAGGCTCATTAACAAGTAAACAAACTTTTTACTTCAGTTTGTAGGAAAAATTAGAGTTATAGCTAGAATATGCTTGACGAAATGGGCATTTACCGTTATAATATGGGCTGTATGCGTTTTATGCATTTTATTTGTATGTGATTTTTCAGGGACAGTCCTGTTGAGTCATGATGTGTTAATTTTGAAGAAGGAGGTGTTTTGAGTATGAAGATGACATTTCAGCCTAAGAAGAAATCCAGAAGTAGAGTTCATGGATTCAGAAAGAGAATGCAGACAGCTAACGGACGTAAGGTTTTAGCAAGCAGAAGAGCAAAAGGAAGACATAAGTTATCTGCATAGGTCGCATTTATGTGACCTTTTCTTCTTATAAAGTAGCCTTACTTTAAGTTTGCTTTTGCAGAGGGATTATTGTGTTTGAATCAATTAAGAATAATAGTGATTTTTTGAAAGCATATCGCCATGGAAAATCCTATGCCAACAGGTATTTAGTTATGTATGTTCGTAAGAATGACCTGGACAGAAACAGATACGGAATTACAGTCAGTAAAAAAGTTGGAAACAGTGTTGTAAGGCATAGGGTTACCAGGTTGATAAGAGAAAGTATCCGTTTGAATGTGGAGAAGTTTGAGAATGGATATGATATTGTAATAATAGCTAGAAATACGGCAAAGGGCAGAAAATGCCAGGAAATTGAGAGTGCTGTATTACATTTGGGGAAGCTGCACAATATAGTAGTGAGATGATGTTAGAATGAAAAAATCGTTGATTTTTTTAATAAAGGTATACCGGAAGATAATATCTCCCTTGAAAGGAAGACCTACATGTATCTATACGCCAACATGTTCACAATATGCAATAGAGGCATTAGAGAAGTATGGTTTTATGAAGGGGAGTTTTTTGAGTATAAAACGTATATTGAGATGCCACCCGTTTGCGAAAGGTGGATATGATCCGGTACCGTAGCTTGCCCTGTTAAATCAGGAGGATTAATTAGAATGGTTGATGTTATATTGACGACCTATCAGGGATCCATTTTGGGACCGATTGCTAGGATGCTTGGACAGATTTTGGAATGGCTGTATCTGTTCATGTCAAAACTTGGAATTGAGAATGTAGGAATTTGCATGATATTGTTTACTTTTATTGTAAACTTATTAATGTTTCCTTTAGTATTAAAACAACAGAAATTTGCTAAGATGTCCAGTATTATGAATCCGGAGATCATGGCAATTCAACAAAAGTATAAAAATAAAAAAGATCAGGCATCTCAGCAAAAGATGTCAATGGAGACACAGGCTGTATATCAAAAATATGGGGTAAGCCCGGCAAGCGGATGCTTGCCAATGTTGATCACAATGCCTATTCTTTTTGCTTTGTATCGCGTTATATATAATATACCGGCATATGTAACACCAATATATAATATGTACACAAACGTGGCTGAATCTGTTCGTAAGTTAGGAATTAGCGTTTCTGATCTGAGTCAGATGACAAACAGTAAGACGTATGTTATTCAGAATGCAGTTAGTGCGAAGAGTTCTGCACTTAACTATTATATAGATGTGTTAGGACAGTTTAATCAGGATGCATGGGATAGTTTGGCGAATACATGCAATAGCAAGGGATTTTCATCAATTGCTGACATGGTATCTGATGTAGGAAGTCAGGCATTTCATATTAATTCCTTTTTGGGTCTTAATATCTCAGATCTGCCGGTTATTCCATTTATCGGAGGTGCAGCATTATCTGCCAGTGTATTGATTCCGATATTATCTGTAATTACTCAGATTATAAGCATGAAGCTTAGTATGGCATCGACACCACAGACACAGAATTCCGATAATACTGCGATGGCATCCATGAATATGATGAATAAAGTTATGCCATATGTATCTGGTGTAATGTGCTTTATGTTCCCAATTGGTGTTGGTATTTATTGGGTTGCCGGCAATGTATTTCGTATATTGCAGACATTGGCTATTGATGCATATTTTAAGCATACTGATATGGATGCAATTATTGCAAAAAATACAGAAAAGGCAAAGAAAAAGTATGAAAGACTTGGAATTGATCCCAATACTGCTTTTTCAGATGTGACAAAACAGCGTACAAGCAACATTAATACTACAACAAAGACAACGCAGCAGCGTAAGAAAGTAAACCGACCGAAGAAATCTTTAGCAGAAAAGGATTATAAAAGGCCGGAAACAAATAAAAAATATAAAGAGGGAAGTATTGCTTCTTATGCAAATATGCTTGCAAGAGACAATAATGATAACAAATAGTAATTTACTTTATGTCTACGTACACTTGGCATGAAGTAAAAGATACGTGAAAGAGTGTGCAGAAATGAGGTTTATTATGTCAGAATGGCAGGAGTTTACAGCAAAAACAGTTGATGAGGCATTAACAAATGCAGTTGTATCTATGCAGACATCAAGTGATCAGTTGGAATATGAAGTAATTGAGGAAGGATCAAGCAGATTGTTAGGATTGATCAGCAAACCTGCAAAGATTCGTGCTCGCGTAAAACTTTCTTTGGATGCTATCGCTTCTAATTTTTTGGACAAGGTGTTCCAATCAATGGGAATGCAGGTAAACATTGAAATTACGATCGATGAAGTTGAAAATCAGATGAACATTGATCTTTCTGGTGAAGAGATGGGTATTTTGATCGGTAAGCGCGGAATTACCTTAGATTCTCTTCAGTATTTGGTTAGTTTAGTTATTAATCGTAATACAGAAGATTATATGAAAGTAAAGCTTGATACTGAAAATTATCGTGAAAGAAGAAAAGAAACACTGGAAAATTTAGCACACAACTTAGCACATAAAGTTAAGAGAATTCACAGACCGGTATATTTAGAGCCAATGAATCCTTATGAGCGTCGAGTTATTCATTCTGCTTTGCAGAAGGATAAATATGTTGAAACACATAGCGAGGGAGATGAGCCATATCGCAAAGTGGTAATTACATTGAAGCCGGGTGTGGATACAGGTTATGAGCGTCGTGGAAAATATTCTTATGGCAATTCTCGTTATGGAAAAAGAAATAACGGAGGATACCGTAAAAAATATAATAATTCTTATCAGAAGAAATATGATGAGTATGAGAAAGATTCTTCTGAAGATGTTCAGGATAATGAATAATAGCATTAGGAATCGAGGAAAGGGGCTGGTTTGGCTCCTTTCTTTTTCAATTGAAATAGTTTTTAAATAATGTAAAGGTGGATTTAGATTTACACATTTTGTAATAAGACAAATAGGAGACAGCAATGGAAGAAAAAACAATTGTTGGAATTGCTAGTGCTGCAGGTGGCGGGATTGGCATCATTCGTGTAAGTGGATCAGAATCAATGAAGATTGTTGATTCGATTTTTCATCCGGGAAAATTTAATAACGAAGAAAATGAAGCATTGATAGATAAATCATATCTCCAACAACAGAAATCGCATACCATTCATTATGGATTTATTATAGATGGTAATAATGAGGTTGTAGATGAAGTTATGGTTTCTGTTATGAAAGCGCCTGCAACTTATACGCGAGAGGATGTTGTCGAAATTAATTGCCATGGTGGCAATTATATATTACAGAGAGTTATGCAGCTTTTATTAGAAAAAGGTGCTTTTTTGGCAGAGCCGGGAGAGTTTACAAAACGGGCTTTTTTGAATGGACGTATTGATCTATCACAGGCAGAAGCAGTAATGAAAATGATTTCATCTAAAAATGAATTTGCATTACAAAGTGCTGTAAAACAGTTGGAGGGGTCTGTATCAAAATATATTCAGCAGATCAGAGAACAGATTTTATATGAGATGGGACGTATTGAAAGTGCTTTGGATGATCCGGAACACTATGATCTGACGGGATATTCTGATGAATTATTTGATAAAACAGAGCAGCAGATTGTTTCTTTGCAAAGATTATTGGATCGTTTTGAAAATGGTAGAATGAAATCTGAGGGGATTAATACAGTCATTGTTGGAAAACCAAATGCCGGAAAATCTTCTTTGATGAACATTTTGCTGGATGAAGATCGTGCAATCGTAACAGATATTGCAGGAACAACTAGAGATGCTTTACAGGAGTCAGTTCGGCTTGGTGGATTGATGCTTAATTTAATAGATACTGCAGGTATTCATAATACGGAAGATACAGTTGAAAAAATTGGTGTTGATCGAGCAAAACAATATATTGAGCAGGCTGATTTTATTCTATTTGTGGTTGATGGAAGTGAAGAATGGTCTGATGAAGATGAACAGATTCTTCCGTTGATCGCACAGAAAAAAGGAATTATTCTTTTGAATAAAGCAGACCTAAAAGTAAAAGTATCCGAACTATTTTTGAAAGATAAACTTTCATGGGATACGATAGCATTTTCCAATGAGACAAAACAGGGATTGCAGCAATTGGAACAATATATTACGGACAAGTTTGAACGGGGAGATCTGCAATTCAACGATCAAATATGTCTTACAAGTATTCGACACAAAAATGCTGTTATGCAGGCAGTGAATGCATTGCATCGTGTAGAACAAAGTATTAAGGATGGAATGCCGGAAGATTTTTTTACTATTGATTTGATGGAAGCTTATCAACAATTAGGATTGATTAATGGAGATACAGCAACGGAAGATTTGGTAAATAAGATCTTTGAAGAATTTTGTATGGGAAAATAGTGGGTTTAAATTGGTTGAATAGGAAAGCTAAGCAATAAATTAGCAGAATGGAGTGGACTATGTCATATACATACGAGGAGTACGATGTTGTTGTTATTGGTGCAGGACATGCAGGTTGTGAAGCAGCACTTGCCTCCGCAAGATTAGGAATGCAAACATTGGTATTTACAGTTAGTGTTGATAGTATTGCAATGATGCCGTGTAATCCAAATATTGGAGGAAGCTCGAAAGGACATCTTGTTCGAGAAATTGATGCACTTGGTGGTGAGATGGGAAAAAATATTGATCGAACATTTATACAATCTAAGATGCTCAATATGTCCAAAGGACCTGCAGTACATTCACTGCGTGCACAAGCAGACAAAAAAGAATATAGTAATTCCATGAGACATGTTCTAGAGAATACAGATAATTTGGTTATTAAACAAGGAGAAGTTGCAGAAATATTGGTGGAAAACAAATGTGTTGTTGGAGTTAAAACAACATCAGATGCTATTTATCCATGTAAGGCTGTTATAATGTGTACGGGAACATATTTGAGAGCACGTTGTATTTATGGGGACGTTAGTCAATATACCGGGCCAAACGGTTTAACTGCAGCAAATCATCTGACACAAAATCTGATTGATCTTGGAATAGAAGTTCGCCGTTTTAAGACAGGAACACCTGCGCGAGTAGATGGAAGAACTATAGATTTTTCAAAGATGGAAGAGCAAAAGGGAAGTGAAAGAGTGGTACCTTTTTCATTTACAAATACACCGGAAAAATTAGAGCGAGAACAGGTATCTTGTTGGCTGACCTATACCAATGAAAATACACATAATATCATACGTAATAATATAAATCGTTCACCACTTTACTCTGGGGATATTGAGGGGACAGGACCAAGATATTGTCCGTCAATTGAGGATAAAGTAGTTCGTTTTGCAGATAAAAAACGCCATCAGGTTTTTCTGGAGCCGGAGGGTAATTATACAAACGAAATGTATGTTGGCGGAATGTCAAGTTCTCTTCCCGAGGATGTACAATATGCGATGTATCATTCTGTACCGGGATTGGAACATGCAACAATTGTGAGAAATGCATATGCTATTGAGTATGATTGTATAAATCCAACGCAGTTAAAGGCATCCTTGGAATATAAAAAGATCAGTGGATTTTTTAGTGCGGGACAGGCAAATGGTAGTTCTGGCTATGAAGAAGCTGGTGCACAGGGTATTATTGCAGGAATTAATGCCGCAAGAAAATTACAAGGAAAAGATCCTTTGATCTTAAATCGTTCACAGGCATATATCGGAGTTTTAATTGACGACCTCATTACAAAAGGAACGAATGAGCCATATCGTATGATGACATCAAGAGCAGAATATCGTTTACTTTTGCGTCAGGATAATGCAGATCTTCGATTAACAAAAATTGGTCACGAGGTCGGATTGATTGACGATAGCCGCTATGAAAAATTATTGATCAAGGAGAAAATGATTGAAAAAGAAATACAACGATTGCAGCATACTACAATTGGTGGTAAAAAGGAAGTTCAAAAATTATTAGAACAATATGGTAGTACGTTATTACAGTCGGGTTCCACATTAGCTGATTTATTAAAGCGACCGGAATTATCATATGATATTTTGGCACCAATTGATGAAGACAGACAGAATTTACCTGAGGATGTCTGTGAACAGGTAAATATTTCCTTGAAATATGAGGGATATATAACAAGACAACAGAAACAGGTGGCACAGTATCAAAAATTGGAAAATCGTAAAATTCCAGAGGATATTGATTATACACAAGTAAACAGTCTTCGTAAGGAGGCTGTTCAGAAGCTGGACGATCTTCGTCCGACATCAGTTGGTCAAGCATCGAGAATATCCGGTGTTTCTCCCGCAGATATTTCTGTTTTACTGATTTATCTGGAACATTACAATCAGAAAAAACTGTAATGGTTAATTAGTACTTGTATAGATTTATTATTTTTTACCGACTGTAAGAAATATTTACCATAAATATATTGTAGTAGAAATGAGGAATGATATGATTGACTTATTAAGTGATTATTGTAAAAAAATAGAGCTTGATATAACAGATACACAGTTACAACAGTTTGATGATTACTATCGTTTTTTGGTGGAAAAAAACAAAGTAATGAATTTAACGACAATCATAGAAAAAGAGGATGTTGTGTTGAAACATTTCATTGATAGTATATATATCATGAAGTATACTGATTTCGATGAAAAAAAAGTTATTGATATTGGAACAGGGGCAGGATTTCCAGGAATTCCTCTTGCTATTATGAATCCGCAGACTTCGTTTGTATTATTGGATTCTTTGAATAAGCGAATTAACTTTTTAAATGAAGTGTGCAATCTATGTAACTTGAGTAATGTTATTACCATACATGGACGAGCTGAAGAAATATCACGTAAAGAAGAATATCGTGAAAAATTTGATTATGTTGTTTCAAGGGCTGTGGCTAACATGTCTACTCTGTTAGAATACTGTACGCCATTCCTAAAAGTTGGTGGTCAATTTATTTCATATAAATCCGGTAAGGTGGAAGAAGAATTATCCGGTGCACAAAATGCTATGAAAATATTAGGATGTAAATTGAATATTTCTATTGATTTTCAATTGCCAAATACGGATATGGATAGAAAATTTGTTATTTATGATAAAATTAACAAATGCGCAAAAAAGTATCCTCGGCAAGGTGGAAAACCAAGAAAAGAACCACTTTGATAGTGGTTCTTTTTTGAAAAATATGATATACTTAAATGGTGAAATGTTTCACGTGAAACATTTTCTAAGACCGAAGAAAACTGCTTAGGCAGTTCAGTTATTTGGTGATGCAAAGTATGATAATGTCCTTATGAAAAATAAGGAGTAGTGTAGATATGCTCACTTTGATCAATACAATTGTAAAACTATGGAGGAATATATGGGAAGGGTAATCGCAATATCAAATCAAAAAGGTGGCGTTGGTAAAACAACGACAGCAATTAATTTGTCTGCTTGTCTAGCAGAGAAAGGAAAGAGAGTATTAACAATTGACATGGATCCGCAGGGAAATACTACTAGTGGATTGGGTATTGATAAATCAACAGTGGAACATACAAGTTATCAGTTGTTGACGAATGAAACTACAATTTGGGAGGCTATGACTCCTTCAATTGTCCCTGGTCTTTCTGTAATTGCGTCTGAACGTAGTTTGGCAGGCGCTGAAATTGAATTAATTGGAGTTGAAGATCGCGAATTTATTTTAAAAAAAGAAGTTGATAAAGTTCGTGATAATTATGATTTTGTGATTATTGATTGTCCCCCTTCCTTAAATACACTTACCGTTAATGCAATGACAACAGCAGATACGGTTCTTGTTCCAATCCAGTGTGAATATTATGCGTTAGAAGGATTGAGTGAACTAATCTATACCATTGAGCTTGTTAAGGAACGTCTTAATAATAAATTGGAAATAGAAGGTGTTGTTTTTACAATGTATGATGCTAGAACCTGTCTTTCATTGCAGGTAGTTGAAAATGTAAAACAGAATCTTCATCAAAATATTTATAAAACTATAATACCAAGAAATGTAAGATTGGCGGAAGCACCAAGTCATGGACTTCCAATAAATCTTTATGAGCCAAAATCTGCGGGGGCAGATGGTTACAGAAGTCTGGCAGATGAGGTTATAAATCGAGGAAAAGAAGAGGAGTAAATGTTTCACGTGAAACATTTTGCAGAAATCTTTATGAACAGTACTCTTGACATGAAGATTAAAAGAAATTTTAGAGAGTGCAGAAATGGAGAAAAAATGGCTAGAGGATTAGGAAAAGGAATTGATGTTTTAATACCGGAAGTAAAACATTCGACAGGTAAAGACGAAAAGAAGGTTGTCAAAGAAGTTGTCAAAGAAGTTTTGAAAGAAACGAATGAAATTGACATCAATAAGGTCGAGCCAAATGAAAATCAGCCAAGAAAAGAATTTAATGAAGATGCATTACAAGAGTTAGCAGATTCTATAAAACAGCATGGTTTGATTGAACCAATTATTGTTCAAGAAGGTAAAAAGGGTTTTTATCAGATTATTGCTGGTGAAAGACGATGGAGAGCTGCGAGATTAGCAGGATTAAAAAAAGTTCCTGCAATTGTTAAGGACTATACCGACCAAGAAATTATGGAAATTGCTCTGATTGAGAATATTCAGAGAGAGGATTTGAACCCCATTGAAGAAGCAGAAGCATATCAGAGATTAATAAGTGAATATAAACTAAAACAAGATGAAGTCGCTGATAAAGTGTCAAAAAGTCGAGTTGCAATTACGAATGCATTACGCCTTTTAAAATTAGATGAGCGTGTAAGAAGAATGGTTGTTGAAGATAAGATAAAAAGCGGACATGCCAGAGCATTGCTATCTATTAAAGACGGAGAATTGCAATATGAAACAGCTTTGCAAATTTTTGATGGAAATTTAACAGTTCGAGAAACTGAAAAACTGGTCAAAAAATTGTTAGAGGAACCTAAGCCAAGCAAGAAAGAAGATGTAGAAATAAATAAACAATTACAGATTATTTATGAGCAGTATGAAGAAAAATTGAAAAATAAACTTGGTACGAAAGTCAAAATCAATCAAAAGAATAATGGAAAAGGAAAGATAGAAATCGAGTACTATTCTGCTGATGATTTTGACAGAATTATTGAGGCTATCACACAAAAGTAATGGAGGAAAAATAAATGTACTTATTTGAACAATATGGTATTGATATAGGATATGTTGTAATTGGTTTAGCAGGTGTAGTATTATTACTATTGATCATGATAATTGTAATGATGGTCAGAAACCATTTGCTGCGGAAAAAATATAAACAGTTTATGGAAGGAGAAAATGGCAGATCATTGGAAAAGGCATTTTCCGATAAGTTTGAAGCGATTGATCAATTGCAGGATGATGTTAAAAATATTAATGGACATATAATAAAAATTACAAATCAATTGACTACAGCATACCAGAAAATTGGATTAGTAAAGTATGATGCTTTCAAGGAAATTGGTGGAAAGTTAAGTTTTGTATTGGTACTGCTGACAGAGGACAATAATGGCTTTATTATAAACTCGATGCACAGTACAAAAGATGGATGCTATACGTATGCAAAAGAAGTTGTAAATGGAGAGGCATTTGTGATTTTGTCAGAAGAAGAACAGCAAGCTTTAGAGGCGGCAAAAGCAAATAAGCCATTGCATAAAATAGAAGACTAATATAAAATATTGTATTATATCACAGGGTTCCTCAAATATGAGGGACCCTGTGATATTTAAAACTATAATATTTAATGCTTTACTCTTCAGAATCTAGTTGAAACTATAAATGCGGTTGAAAAAATAATAACCCCAAACAATAATCTTGCGACCGGCTCTATTCTTAGACTGAAGAGGAAGTCCAAGTTTGCGATGTGTAATAATACGATAGACTGTCTTGTTTTTGACCTTTAAATAATGCCAAAGTTCATCTCTTTTATTAAGGTTATCTGGGGATCCAGATTTTACTAATAAAGCAGAGCTGACGATCATCATCATTGCAAGGTATTTCATCATATAATTACGTAATTTCTTGTCATGGATCGACATTAAATCCTGTGAATCAATCATCAATTTAGTAACTTTAATTTGCTGATCGATTCGTTTGGTCATAATTGCTTCATTAACAGATTGTCCTTCTCGACCTATATAATAACGATAAAGATCAATATTTAGATAATACATCTTCTTAACATATGGAAGAGGCGTATATGCATAAATATTGTCTACATAGAACGTGTGTTCTGGAAGGTGCAAGTTACAATCACGTAGTAACTTAGTTTTGTAGATTATCGAGTGCATCAATAAGTTTTGACTCATACGAAAATGTTTTACGTCGCTCCAGCTGATGATCTTATTCTTAGGAATCGCCATATTATAATTGATGGCTTTTCGCTTGTGGGCGCTTGGTTTTTCATAAACATAGTTGGCAATGATCATGTCCAAAGACATAGATTCTACTACTGACTGACGTAAAAATTTGATTAACTTCAGCATAGCAGTTTTGTCAAACCAATCATCGCTGTCTAATACCTTAAAATAAAGTCCGGTAGCGTTTGCAATTCCCATATTGACTGCAGAACCATGTCCACCATTTTCTTTATGAATTGCACGAACGATATGTGGATATTTGGATTCATATTGTTGAGCAATAGATAGAGTATCGTCTTTAGATCCATCATCTATCACTAAAATTTCAACATCGTCGCCACCTAGTAAGGCAGACTCTATTGCCTTTGCCATGTAATCCTGCGAATTGTAGCAGGGTATTGTAACGGTTAATAATTTCATAGTTACCTCATTTCTTTATGCAAAACACGAGAAAGAACTATCGAAAATCGACAATTCTCTCCAATACTATAGTAAAATCATAACATGAATATACCCATTATTAAAGAAAAAAATTCTGAAAGTTTTCTAACAAAATAAGAAATCACGCAAAAACATTGCGTTCTGCGGCAATTATTATGACATAATAAGCGATATGCGGTCGTAGAGGATTTGTGGTATGGAAAGTTTGAGTTATAAATAATAAAAATAGTGTTAAAATGGAAATTATATGATACATTAGAATAAAAGCAGAATAATGATGTAAGCTAGAATTTATTATTTGTTGATTAAAAATGAGGAGGAGAGCAATGGTAAAAAAGACAGCAAAAGAAATGCTGGAGAAAGCAATAGAAATGAGAAAAAAATCATATGCACCTTATTCGAATTTTTGTGTAGGTGCATGTTTAGAATGTACGGATGGAAAATATATTACCGGGTGTAACATTGAAAACTCCAGTTATGGAGCAACCAATTGTGCAGAGAGAACAGCTTTTTTCAAAGCAGTAAGTGATGGAATAACTCATTTTTCAAGAATTGCTATTGCGGGAGGACAACGAAATGGAGCACTTCAAATATGTCCACCTTGTGGAATTTGTCTGCAGGTCATGATGGAATTCTGTGATCCGGATCATTTTGAGATAATTTTAGGAGATGGTGAAAATGATATCACATACTTATTAAGGGATTTGCTGCCAAAAGGATTTGGGCCAGAAAATATAAAATAGTGTAAGCAAAAGGATATCCGGTAAATTCTATAGTATGTAACGCTGAAAAAAATGTGTATAATATAGAAAAAACTTGAGTGAAACACAGAAAGCCGAATAGAAAAAAACTGTATGAAACACAGAAAGCTGAATGGAAAAACCTGAGTGAAATACAGAAAGCTGAATAGAAAAGCAAAGTGATATTAAGCAAAACAAATAATATTGCGCAAGAGTAGGACAAGATAGAAAAACAGGTTTTACAGGAAACGCAGAGAGATGATGAAAAGAGAGGAGAAAAAATATGAATGTGTATGAAATTATTGATAAGAAAAAAAGGGGTTTGGAGCTTAACCAAACAGAAATTGAGTATTTGATCAATGGATATGTAAATAATGAAATTCCTGATTATCAAATATCGGCTTGGTTGATGGCAGTTTACTTTCAGGGGATGACAGATCGTGAACTTTTGGCGTTGACAAATTGTATGACAAAATCCGGTGAAATTGTGGATTTATCAAGTATTATGGGAGTAAAAGTGGACAAGCATAGTACTGGGGGAGTTGGTGATAAAGTTACTTTAGTTGTTGCTCCAATTGTTGCAGCGTGTGGTGGAAAAGTTGCTAAAATGAGTGGTCGGGGGTTAGGATTTACGGGAGGAACGATTGATAAGTTAGAAGCAATTCCCGGCTTGAAAACTGCTTTGGCGGAAGAAGATTTTTTTAATATGGTGAATGAAATAGGATTGGCTGTTATGGGGCAATCTGCAGATATTGCACCAGCGGACAAAAAGCTATATGCGTTGAGGGATGTGACGGCTACAGTGGACAGCATTCCGCTGATAGCATCTTCTATTATGAGTAAGAAGCTGGCTGCCGGAAGCGATAAGATTGTTTTAGATGTTACTGTAGGTAGTGGTGCTTTTATGAAGGATAAAGAAAATGCAGTGCAATTGGCTGAAAAAATGGTTGCGATTGGAAATGGGGCCGGGAAGAAGACGGTTGCAATTTTGACAAATATGGATGTACCGTTAGGAAAAATGGTTGGAAATAACTTAGAAGTAGTTGAAGCAATCGAAACTCTTAAGGGAAGAGGTCCGGAAGATTTGATAGCGGTAGTTGTTGAAATAGCATCGACGATGCTTTATTTGGCACAGATAGGTACAAAAGAAGAATGTATGAAGAAAGTAAAGCGAGTTATTGCAGATGGATCTGCACTTGAAAAATTAAAACTTATGGTAGAAAGACAGGGAGGAGACGGCAGTTATATCGAAAATCCGGATCAATTTGAAAAAGCAATATATCAGCATGAGATAATAGCAAATAATAGCGGATATATTGGAACAATGAATACGGAAGAATGCGGAAAAGCTGCAGTTTTGCTTGGAGCAGGAAGAGAGGTTAAGGATGATCCAATTGATATGACGGCTGGCATCAAATTTAATAAAAAAACAGGAGATGCTGTGAAACAAGGGGATATAGTTGCAATAGCATATAGTTCCTCGAAAGAAAAACTGCAGCAAGGGGTGCAAAAAATTAGTGATATTTATGATATTGTGGACAAGAGACCGCAAGTAGTACCTGAAATTATTGGTTATATTGAGTAACATAAGCATATAAGAGGTAAAAGGCTGATCCGCATGAGATTGGGACGTTAGATGATGGTTATATTGAGTAACACTAGCATATAAGAGGTAAAAGTCCTCTGCTAGTGAGAAGTAAGAACCAAATTAATAAAACTTGGTATTTTTATAAGAGGCCTGAGTGGTTTTTATGGATTTGCCGGTTTCCATTTTATCAAAGAAAAAGATATTATGTGAACTTGCATAAAAAGAATGTCCTTCATTGGAATTGACATAACAGGCGGATATAATAGTTCCATTCTTATCGTAATCAACAAACACACAATCTTTCTTGTTCTGCGCATTTAGCAATACATTTTCTGCAATCATAATTTGTTTTATATTGTGGTGGTGTAGTGTTGCAGTATGGGAGGATGCTAATACTTCTTGGCACTTAAATTGCAGATTGGAAGTAGTATTATTGAAATTCCATGTTGTATTAATCTCGGCAGAATCAACAAAATCGATGTAGGGATTTCTAGAGCACAATTTGTATTGCTGTCCGATTTCTAGGACAGGAAGTGATATGGAGGAACGATAAGATTGATCGGAAATATGTTCAAATGAAGAACTTTGGAGCGAGGTAAGTGCAAACCATTTATTGTCCTGTTTTTGGTACAGTGTATAAGGAAGAGAGGAATAGACCTTGTTCGTAAAATTACCATACAATATTGCTGTTTTCGAAACACCCTTTTGAAAAAAGGCAGAGGTAGGACAAATAGTATTATTGGTAATAGAGATCTTTGATAGAAATGCTGTTGCTATGGGAGAATGATCCTCATTAAGCGGCTGAATGGAAATATAGTATTTTCCATCCGGCAGACAGATATTATAGGTAGTAAAAAAGGAATTTAGTGCATTGGTCAATTGTACTTGATGAGAGGAAAATGATAGATTGACAAAGGGGATAGTTGTTGATGTAATCTGACAGCCATCCTCTTGATATAAACAGGTTCGAAAGCTTCCCTGTGAGTTATTTATTGTAGAATCAGTGTTTATATAAGAAGATATTGTGTCCGTATTTGCATACAACGATTTAATCTTTGTGGTGGGGATCTCTGATAAATTGCAGTCTATAAATAATTGTTCAGATGTACTATTATTAGGACAGAAAGAAATGGAAATTGTTTGGTAATTACTATATGACAGTCGATCATCGGAGAGAGGAGAAGCAGGTGAAACTTCCAAATAATATAATTTATTAGGGGTGTAAGAAGAAAGTTTTATCTGCGATGATGTGTAGGCATCCGGCAAAGTATTATTGCAATAAATACTTTCTTTAATAGTATCTTTATACGTGATTTTGGTATAGTTTTTACGAGAAATATTCGTGTTATAAGAGAACGTGATCATGCCGTTACTGTCTGTCAGACCAGAGGTCAAGACAGTGTTAGATTCATCTTTCAGAGAAACAGAAACACCTTTCATATTTTGTTTAGCATTAGCTATTTTGCAGGAAAGACGAAGTTGCTTCTTTTTTAGAGTAATGTTTTGACATAAAACAGTTTGTGAAAGATTAAATTTTTGAGAATAGGAAGTAATATATTCGTCCTTTTGAAAAGCGATGATGTATTGTCCGGAGTGAATGTCGGAAATACAGTAATGACCATTTTTATCAGTTTTTGCAGAGGATATATTTTTCGTGATTCTATTTTGATCGTTGATTGAGCAAAGAGATACTGTTGTACCAAAAATAGGACGTTGCTCACTATCAAAAACAAATCCCTGTACTTTGTTTGGAGTTAGACGTTCTTTATAGTTTATGGAAAGAGGCTTAGAAAGAAAAGGTGCGGTAATTTTATAAACACCGTTTGCTGAACCATTTCCGGGACATAATTTTTCTTCACTATATTTGTCAAGCTGATATGTTATTTTTTTGCCATCAGAAGATAATGAATCGAAGTGTGCCTGTAGTTTAGGTGTGGTGGAATTTGATTTTCCGGTTAAAGTGATTTTGGAACTGCTTACTTCTTTTTGCAACAATATACGACTGCTGTATAACACAATAGAGTGATTCCATGGGTTGATTGCTGTACGAGTTTTAATAGTGGCGTTTGGCAAGAATTTGCCAGAAATTTTTGATGTTTTAGTCTGTTCGTAAATTTGGACAGATTTATGGAGTGATTTGTATTTCCTGTTTTTAATTTTAATGCGTACACGTATGGTGATTTTGCCAGATTTACGAGTGGTTAATTGCCCTGTTTTTTTGTTGATCTTGGCACGAGATGTTTTACTTAACGAATAAGATAATGTCGATTTTTTGGGACGATTTTTGACTTTTACATAATAAGATTTTCCAACAAATAATTTTTTAGAAAATGACTTGATCTGCGGTTTTTTTTGCTTTGCCTGTGCAGAAGCATTATTATGAAATGCAATAGAAAATAGCAGCAATGATAATAGAAAAAGTCGTCCTGTTTTTTTGAATAGTGTGTTCATAAGATCCTCCAATTCTGCACACTATATACAGAAAAATCTGTTTCAGTGTGCGCAGTGTTAATAATAACGGTAAATAGCAGCTTGCGTATGAAATGCAAAGTGCTAATGATGATAATGGCAGCTTGCGTATGCACAATGCTTGGTATTGATATTGTCAGTAAATAATGTTACAGGTGGGGAGAGAAACTTGTAACTTTTTGATACTTGCGGGGTCGACAGATGTATCCGAAAGGATAAGTATTCGAAGTTTTGTCAGAGAGGCAAGGCAATCAATGGATGCTAATTGTTGGTTGCCTGACAAATCTAAAACTTTCAGTTGCTTTAAGTTACTGATCGGAAGAAGATCGGTGCAACTATTATCGGATATAATTAAAGTTTCCAGGGTGGTGAGGTTTTCTAATGGTTCTAAGGATGAAATTTTATTTCCACTAAGAAATAATTGCTTTGTATTAGAAAAGTCACTGAGTTCATCAACTGAAGAAAACCTGTTATTTTCACCGTAGAGGATGGACCAGTTTTGCTCTAACATCTGTTCGTTACATAATTCAGCAATAGTAGATGCTTGCTTATTACTAATGTCTAAAATTTCGATGGAAGGGCCGGATGCTGTTTTTGCTGAAAAGTTATGTTCGGTTTCGGATTCCGGATATGTATTTTGTGAGGTTTGATTTCGAAAAGGATGTAATAATCTGCTCCCGACAAAAAATAATAGGACAATAGCACAACAGATCGATATTCCTAGAATCTTGTGAATACAAGAAAATTTAAAAAATTGAAATTTAGGTGATCGAACCGGTCTTTGCCTTCGATTAAAGTCGAACCTTATCGGGAGAGTTATGTGTGGCTTCGCAAAATGAAATGGCGAATTAGCTGTGTTTTTGGGACAATTGGCATCCTTTAAGGACGACTTGGCTAGAGATGTGGTGCGAATATTGAAGAATGGTTCCGTAACTTTAATTAATTGGAGATGATAGGAGGAAAGTGCCAATAGAGGATGCAATAATTGTTCTAAATTATCTACAAAACTAGTAACATCGTGATAACGTTGATGAACATCGGTGTGAAGTGCTTTTTGAAAACAAGAATATAATTCCATTGGATACGAAATTCCATGAGTTTCCATCTTTTTCTGATAATCAGCGTAATCGGAGAGAGATAAAGAGGCAATATTATCCGGAATCATTCCATTGTGAAGCAAACCAAATAGGAGAACGGCAAAGCTGTACAAATCCGATTGAATGGATGGCTTGAAAAGCTGATATTCAGGAGGTGCAAAATGTGGCGTGAAATAATTATCCCAATTGTTTTGAAAAACATATCTGGACGAGGAATAATCACCTAATACAAAAGAACCATCATAATCCACAAAGATATTATCCGGAGACACATCCAAGTGTAATATATTATGCTGGTGGAGAATTTCCAATGCAGAGCATAGTTGGTGAGCTAATGATAGGATATCCGACAAGGAAAGTGCATTTGAACGAATATAGTCTTTAAGAGGCGTGAGCATTGGAAAATAGACAAGACGCCATCCATGCTTTAACTGTATTTGTGATATTGGCAATAGATGTCTGTGCTTAATGTGGGATATGTCAAAATAAAGTTTGTGTTGAAAGTGTTCTTTGGCATATATGGATAAAACTTTAATTTCTCCAGAGTAAATATGCTGCACGGACAGCGTTGCATGACTATTAGAACAACGTATTACAGATAATATTTTCCAGTTGGAATCGAGTTTGAAGTGTATCATATCAAGTGCTCCTTTTTGAGTTATTATTTGATCACATAGTTATCATGTTATGGAAAAGGTTTTAGCCATCTATTGTTATTTCCTAGGAATTCAAACTTCGCACATTCGAAGTTTGAGTTAGGAAGAGGAATACGTAACCTTATGGCAGTAACAGTTCAAGGATCAACCTTTACGGTACATGAAGAAGAATAAGATCCATCTTGAATAATAATATAAAACAATCCGGCAGAGGTTGCATACACGATACCGTCGGTGATATGAAGAGACGAGGAAGAGGGTGTAAACGAAATGGGATGATTTGGGACGGTTGTGTATATTCTTTCTGCTAATGCGATAGAAGTTCCTTTCTTGAGCCGAATATAGTGTATGGCTGGAGTAACAGGGGAAAGAGTGGTGCCGGAAGATATATATTTTTTGGAAGAGGTGGACGCATTATTCGTAGCAGCCGTTTTTCCTTTCCGGGAAGAAGAGCTCTTAGTGGCTTTCTGCCGGCTGTCATTCCGGGAAGAAGAGTTATTAGTGGCTTTCTGCCGGCTGTCATTCCGGGAAGAAGAGTTATTAGCGGTTTTCTGTCGGCTGGCATTCCGGGAAGAAGAGCTCTTAGTGGTTTTCTGTCGGCTGGCATTCCGGGAAGAAGAGCTCTTAGTGCTTTTTTGCTGATGTCGCTTGTGAGAGGACGCAATATTGGTGGCGTCTTTGTGGCTTGTTTTGGGAGAAGCAGTTGTATCGGTGGTGTATCGAATATTAATAGAGCCGGCAGAACGTATATTACGCTGATTATGAATTTTTATAAAATAGCGGTTTTCTGCAATAAAAGCATTGTTCTTGAAATATAAGATATTTTTCTTTCTTGTGGTGGATATAGAGGATCCGTCGCTATTCATGACGGAGATGGAAAAATTAGAGAGATTACTAACTGTAACAGAAAGCGTATTTTTGGTGCGGGAGTAAGAGGACGGCACGGTGTAATAGGCATAAAAATGTTCATAGGCTTCTAACTGAAACTTCTTTGTGCTATTGAATGAAAGAGAAATAGAAGAAGTGAGAGAGTCACCAGCTGCATAGGCAGACATCGGAGTAAGTGCCACAAGGCAGAGTATGAGCGAGAGGTGCAATATCTTTTGAACAAAGGGACAAAGATATAGAAGGTTGATTCGAGACAATAGTTGTTGTATATACTGCATAGAGACTCCTTTCTTGTAATGCAAGTTAATATAAATCTGTGAGTAATGAGTATTGTAATGAAATAATAAGAAGTTGTCTATTGACAAACATTACAAAAAACGCAACATATGTTTGTTTAAATACACAAAAAATATTATATTAAATTTTTTCCGCATTAGCGTAGTAATCACTATGCTGTGACTGCAAACAGCACCGCTCGAGCGCGAAAGAGTCGCAAGCGACTCTTTGTTCTTGACATAATACACAATATGTGGTTAGAACAGTAACTTTAGGTATGGGGAGCATTAGTAAGTAATATGTGACCCGATAGCAGTTTTTAATGAGTAAGGTTTGAGTTAAAAAGCTCTACGCAAAATCTGCGTAGAGCTTTTGGAAATTATAGATCAATTTAGATTTCGATATCAATCGACATAGCTGACAAATACATATCCTGCCTGCTTAAACATGTGCTCTGCCTGATTTAATGATACTTTGCGTTTTCTGTGTGTGGCAGGATCCATCCAAGTAACGGAGGAAGAATCATAGCCGATGATAAGGACGGCGTGTCCGCTGCTTTCCATCGCAATGACAGGTTTTTCACTGCTGACAAAATAGAGTATTTCATCGACAGTACATCCGGTGAGATTTACCGGAGTGTCGAGATGGGATCGCAGCATTTTCATAATGGTTGATCCTTTTAACTCGGAGACTGTTGTAGTTACTTGAGCGGCTTGCAATAACATTTGCGTGCTTGCTTTTATTGTAGAAATATTACCGGATGGATATGTGATTCCGGCAATTTCTTTGCTTAAAAATTTACCGCCACGTTCCCAGATGATATGAGAATCACTATCCATAACAACGCCCATCTGTTCATCAGCGAGAGTGATCGCTTTAGAAGCATCGCCATAGGATCCGGTAATTCCGCCATATGCGTAAATATAGTATTTCTTAGTGGCGTTTGTATCTTCTTCTTTAAGATGAAAAGTAGTATCTTCCGTGATCATTACACTCTTTGTTGCGTGAGTTTTTGGAAGAGACTGCATCACATAACCGGCTGGCAGGGAAATATATTTTTCGGTCAATGCTTTATCGGTAATACGCGTAGTTAGCTTGATCGCCTGCGCAGCTGTATTTTTCTGGTTCATGATACTATCATCAGATGCCTTTTTCCAGGCACCGGAAACACGTTTCAGTCGTTTTAGTCGGATGACATTTCCATCGACTACAGCATTTGTTACATAGGTATTTCGGGTATTGTATTCGCGTAAAATGTTTCCTGTACAGTCGGAAATAACAAGCTTGTAAGCGGGACGAATAATGTCACCGGTCGTTGATTCGTGAATATCTTTGTTGCGTACAAATTAATATACGACGTTAGAGTCTATAGTTCCAAGGGCAACCAGACTTTGGCCGGAAGGAGCCTTTAACGTTAATTCTTTGGAGGAATTAAGGTCAAGAATAGTCAGCTTGCTTGCGTTACCGTTTGCCGATGCATTGGACCAGATAAAGCAGTGAGCCTGTTCCAACATTAAGAAATTATTAGCTGAGGCATTTTGTGTAAGGATATCATATCGCTTGGATGATATGTTATACGCATATACCGTGTCCTGTAACGAGAAGTAAAAGATGTTTTTGTTGTTAATATAACAAAAATCACCAAAGTCTTCTTTAAGCTGCTCGTAAGTCGTGGTGAGAGGCAGATATACACGCTCGGTAATCTGGTTATCAGCAACGCTGTAATCATAGAGGAGGATACCAACTCGGCCTTCATAATCACCACAGTTCATATAGCCATAAACGACAAAGCTGATATTTCCATCATCGTCTAAGTTTAGTATGCGAATATTATGCTGGTCGTAGTATTCGCGGATATAATCATTGTTGCCGGTTTCAAAACTAAATACATTATTCAGCTCATTTTTTTTGAGATCGTAATACCACAAAGAGCCATTGCGAACAAAAGCGAATTTTTTATTGGAGTCGCTGGAAGTAATATCCAGATCTTCAGCGGAAGAAATACCAATTTTGACCTCACTTTTGTTGATTGAAATCAGGGAAGGATCAAAAATTGCTTCCATAGTTCGCTTGAAATATAACAAATATATGCGCCCGCCGGAATAGCGCACACGATAAAATTCTTTCACCTGATACGTCTCAGAACCGGATGCTGTTGTGGCAGACACAAAGTATGTCTGAGAGATGGCAGCAGTTTCAATGTTGAGCTCTTTGACAGTAGGCACAACATCCGTTAATTTTCTAGGTTTTAATTTTCCCCAAGTGATAAGCTTGCGGCTGGAATGAATATCAACGGATTCATAAGAAGAATCATCGTTTGTGCCACTCTCTAAATACTGCGAAAGATCCAGAGACTTACCCTGGTCAAAAGTTGCTGCATGAAATTTCGCTACAAAGTCCAATTTTTTGGATAGGAAAAAGTCATTGTCATAATATTTTATACGAGTATAAAAATGAATCTTTTTGCTATAATTGGTTATAAGTGTCATGCAGAATCCATACTCAGTACTCGTGTCCATTGCCTCTTTTAAGTGGACGGTAGCAACTTTATATTTTTTGTTTTTGTCAAAGGCAGTAATATCTCCGGTTTCAATGGATTTATTATTGGCAATATCGCGCAATTCATAAGAAAGTTTCTTGATCTTAGAATCGTTTTCGGCGATATTCACGGCAAAAGTTTTGCCGGTGTCCAGTGGTGTGATGGATTCTCGAACTGTGCTGCTGTTAAGTTCGCTGCTGTATCCGTGCAGTGGATTGATAAACGATTCTCCTACCTGCAGATAAACCATAGGAAATGTAGAATCCTGAATGCTGCTTGCAGTCGTTGTACTTACGGAAATCGATGGAATACTTTTGCTGAAAAAAGCAATCCCTATCATAAAAATAAATACTAAAGCAATAAATTTATATAAATGTTTCAATGGTATCCTCCTCAAGATTGAATGTTATAAGGAAAAGTTCCTATCACACTCAATTTTCTTAACTGAAATTCATTTTCAAAAAATATTCACTACAATAGTATAAGATGTTTGTCCATAAAAGGCAATGAACATATTCTTAAATTTTGGGGATCATAAACAAGTAAATATTGTGAAAATGTGTGTAGATCACTCAAAAAATGTGCATAACTTATCACGATTTACGAAAAATGTGCATAGGATAACTAGCAAAGAATGATTTAGGAGAATCGATCTTATGCTGCATAAATATGGAAAAGGAACGATGATGACATTTCCACTGGAATTTACGGAGGTAACAGAAGAACAAAAAGAATGGGATGATCAGTACTTAATGCCGATGGAAGCCAAAAAGATACAATTAGAAGTAATGGAAATGTGTGATCAGATGGAATATGATGGAAGTCCAATGTTTGACTGCTATCCTGATCGCATAATAATAGGGCGAATGGTGCAAAAAATCTGTGGAGAACGGTGTAACGATCCATATTACAATGCATTGGTACAGGTCATGTTGTGTAAGGAGATGAGATGCAGAAGAAATCGTCGTGATTGCCATAAAAAACGTATTCTGCACTAATATTAAAAGTCATAATCGATCTGTGGTGATGCAAGGTATATGTGTCCGTTTTTTGTGACAGCAATATGCAGATTCTGACCAAAAGAAGACGCAGGAAAGCCAAGTTTATTTAGCTTTGTGCTATACAGATAATAGTCTGCATAATTGGTTTCTATGTGGGAGGAAACTAATTGAAGTGAGGGATCATGAAGCAGAGTAGCAAAATAGGATCTAACCTGGGAACCTTCTGGGAATGCGTCAGAATTATTGAGTTTATTATTTGTTTTGACAGAGTCTTTCGGGGTTAGTTCATAGGTGTGTTCTGAAACAGCGTTTAAGCGGAAATTGGTATTAGAGTATACAGGGGAGTGGGATGAATAGGCGGGGACCGCAGATCCTGCGTTTGCAGAAGTATCAGATAACTGAAACAAGATGGCAGTTAAAGCGAGTATCCAACAGACACCTGCAAGCAAGCTGATCAATATATATGAATTTCGTATTCGATGTTTTTTGTCATACATGATAAAGTAACCTCCTTTAAAATAACATTTGTTACTTTATCATGTTTCCCGTTTTTACAGAATATATACTTAAATGTCTTTATTTAATAATTGTTGATAAATTTCCCTTTTTGGGACACCGCGGTCTTTGGCTACTTGTTTCATAGCATCTTTGCGATCCATTCCCTCGGATAAATAGTGCTGCATATGTTCGTCAACGGAAAGTTGTGCCCAGGCATCACGTGATTCCTGCTCGAGATCTGCCATATTGCGTCCTTCGATGACGAGAACATATTCACCTTTTGGTGCGTTTTGCTCATAATAATAAATCGCTTCTGACAGTGTAAATTGCATTGCACTTTCGTGAATTTTTGTCAATTCACGACAGATAGTCAGTCTGCGGTCTCCGAGAGCGGCGAATAATTCCTGAAGAGTTGCACGTAAGTGATGTGGTGCTTCATAAATTATTACTGTCCGTGTTTCGGTACACAAAGAATCCAAAATTTTACGGCGTAATTTTTTGTCAGATGGCAGAAAGGCTTCAAATGCAAAACGTCTGGTCGATAAACCGGACAGAGTGAGTGCAGTAACGCACGCACAGGCTCCGGGGAGAGAGGTGACGGGAATTCCCGCAGCATAAGCCTGTTTGACCAGTTCTTCTCCGGGATCCGAAATGGCAGGAGTACCCGCATCGGTAACTAAGGCAATATTTTTGCCGTTAGCAAGCTGTTCAACAAGATAGGCGGCTTTGTCCACTTTGTTGTACTCATGATAGCTTGTCATTGGAGTTTTTATTTCAAAATGATTTAATAATTTGATCGTATTGCGTGTATCTTCTGCCGCAATAACATCTACTTCCTGCAGGGTGCGAAGAACACGTAAGGTGATGTCTTCTAAATTGCCGATTGGAGTAGCACATAAATATAAAGTACCTGACATAATGAACCTCTTTTATTCTTATAATTATTTTCTTGTCATGCCATATAATGCAAGCAGCTCGTCGGTATATGTTCCATCAGGGCGGTATACGATCAAAGGCGGCGTGATCTTTAACATCGGATTTCCGTCTTTCACGCCTTCGATAAGCACCATGTTTGGTTCCTTGTCCGCAAAAGGGTACACCAGCTGCATTCGTTTTGGTTCTAATCGATAGCTATTCATGATAACAAAGATTTCTGCAAGCCGAAATGGGCGGTGAACCATGTAAAAACGCCCTTTTGGTTTGAGAAGATTTGCGCTTTCGCGTATGACATCCTCTAAGGTGCATAGTATCTCATGTCTGGCAATCGCCATTGGCATATTGGGATTTTTGAGACCATGTCCCTGATTCATATACGGCGGATTGACGGTGACAGCATCGTAGCAATTTTTGCCAAATTGATCAGAAGCGGTTTTGACATCACCTTCGTAAATGGTGATCCTATTCGATAATTCGTTCAAAATAATGCTTCTGCGCGCCATTTCAGCACTTTCTTTTTGAACTTCTAAAGCATCAATGTGGTCAGCTTTTGTTTTGGCTGACAGCAAAATAGGCAAGATTCCGGTACCGGTACATAAATCCATGACGGTATCTTTGTTTCGCAGTGCAGCAAAAGAACTTAATAATACAGCATCCATACCAAAACAGAATTTACCGGGATGCTGTATTATTTGTAATCCTTGACACTGCAGATCATCCAGTCGTTCGCCCTCTCGTAGGAGACAATCTTTATTCTGCATCTTTGTGTTCTCTTGATTCTCTGCGTGGTTTGCGGTTGTGATATTTGCGTGTACGATCATTGCCACCATGCTCGTCACGGCGATGATCGTTATTATTTTTGTCACCACGGTTATTGTTACGATTGCCGCGGCCGCCGTTATTATTGTGGTCACGATTATTAGATTCGCGGTTATTGCTGCCACCGTGATCGCGATTGCTATTGCCGTTACGTTCGCGATTATTGTTGCTGCCACGTTCACGGTTGTTTGGATATTCGTTACGGCGGTTACCGGAACTACGTCGACGGTTGTTTGATCGATTATTACGATTGCGTTTCGCCTGCTCCGGTTTATCTTCCTCATCGATCAATTCTTCTTCCTGAGAAAGTTCTTCCAGAGCGATCAGCTCCTCTTCATCCAACTTTTCATCCGGAAGAGTCTGCTGCGGAATGTTTTTGCCAAAGTTTTTCTTTTGGTCAAACTGTAATTCAGCGACCGGATATTCGCGAACCTCTTTTTCGCCATTGTCATTTGTAAAGACAACTTTTACAAGCTGGCGCAGTACGCTGACACTTTGAACTTCACCGGGATAGCCTTCCGGAGTTGTAGTTTTTGTTCCGATATGTGGCAGGGAACGATTGAGATGTTCATAAGCTTCCTGCTCATTTTTCAGACAGCACATCAAACGTCCGCATACGCCGGAAATCTTAGCCGGGTTGAGGGATAAGTTTTGCTCTTTTGCCATCTTGATAGAAACCGGCACAAAGTCGGACAGATAAGAGTGACAGCAAAGCGGTCGACCACATATGGCAATACCGCCAAGCATTTTTGTTTCGTCACGAACGCCGATCTGTCGAAGCTCGATTCTTGTGTGGAAAACGGATGCAAGATCCTTTACCAATTCGCGAAAATCAATACGACCATCCGCCGTAAAATAAAACAATAATTTATTGCGATCAAAGGTATATTCCGAATCGATCAGTTTCATTTCCAAACCATGTTTTTTGATCTTTTCCAGACAGATTTGAAATGCATCTTTTTCTTTCTCTTCGTTGGAAGCACATACGGCAGCATCTTCCTCGGTTGCCACGCGCATTAATGGCTTGAGTGGCTGCACGACCTGATCATCGGTTACTTCCTTGGGACCAAGAACAACAGTACCGTATTCAACACCGCGTGCTGTTTCCACAATGACGTGATCCCCTTTTTGTACCGTAAAGCCGGTTGGATCAAAGTAGTATACCTTGCCGGGCTTACGGAATTTAACGCCAATAATTTTTATCATAGAATTGTTTTGCCTTTCTTTTAGTCTGTTATATTTAACACGTTTCTTTGATCACAAGCAGCATCAATTCGACGGCTAATTCAAAATTAACATTTGCATCAAGACGAAGCTTTACTTTATTGATCGCTTCGATAATACGCTCTAATTCTTCATAGCTGCGTTTGCTTGCCTGCTTCGTGATCGTGCTGTATTCATCACGATATAAGAGCAGATTTGTGTCTTTCGTCGCCTTATACATTAAAATATCACGGTACCACAGAAGCATCAGATCTAAGTAATCGTAAAAATTACCCTTTTCTTTGGAAAAACCGTGTACGATCTCCATAATAGAAGATAATGGAAGATCATCGATCTGTTTTAACAATTGCATCACCTGATTTTTCATGATCTGAAAATCTTCCGACTGCGCAAAACGGATCGCCTGACCGATATTGCCCTGGCAAAATCCTGCAGCGATTTCGGCGACATCTTGTTCCATCTGCAATTTCTGTACCAGATAGTCAGCAATATCCTTTTCTGAAACCGGCTTCATCTGCAGTGTGATGCAACGGGATACGATCGTAGGTAGTAATGCAGATTCATTATCTGACAAAAGAATGATCACTGCGTAAGCAGGAGGTTCTTCCAACGTTTTAAGCAGTGCATTTTGAGCCTGTTCATTCATGCGGTGTGCGTCCGGGATAATATATACTTTATATTTGCTGCTATACGGTTTGATCTGAATGTCGTTGTTGAGCTGTTCGCGGATCTCATCAACACGGATGTTGAACTTTTCGTGTGTAATGACACGGATATCCGGGTGGTTAGCAGAAGCAGCCTGTAGACATGATTTGCTTTGCCCGCAGGCATCGTGATCCGGAGTTGGCTGTTCACACAACAATGCTCTGGCAAAGGCTTTTGCCAGGGTATGCCGTCCGGAACCGGAATCGCCGCAAAACAGGTATGCATGAGAAACATTATTTTGCGCCAATGCGGTCTGTAAATGCTTTTTAATTGGCTCCTGTCCTATAATATCATTAAAACGAATCATATCTGTCATCCTTTCTGTTGTGGTTGAAATATCAAGTGAAAATGTCCAGCAGTAATCCGCGTATCTCGTCTATTTTACTAAGAATGGCGAGGTGATCCTGCTCTTCATTCATCAGTTCTTCGGCGAGCTCATCCAGTGCCTGATTGACCTGCTTTACAATGCCATATACGCGGTGTCTTCCGTGTTTATCCAAAAAGTTTTCACGGCTGAACTTGTGTGAATGGCTGACGATCTCGTTCATAAATTCCTGGATCAATTTGCGGTACTGTTTCATATCGCGTATGTCTCTGCGTTTGCCAAGACGGTAACCCTGCTGCGTGATTTCTTCCATCATGCCGGAGAGGGCTGCCTGCAATTCGCTTTCCTCGATGTTGCTTAGCAGGGTAAAGCGAAAGCTGCCGTCTGCTTCCGGAGTCTGCGTAATGCGTTCCGGCTGACTGATCTGCTGCAGATTATGTATTTTTAAATCCATATGAATCCTCCAAGCCTTAGATCACTACGAGTACAAAGCCGATACTTGTGCCCAGATGTCATTGGCAATAGTATCTACCGGACGATTGCCGTCAACGATAAGAATACGCTCGGTGTCTTGAAATTGCTCAAACAACGATAAATACCTATCGCGTACTTTTGTAAGGCGATCCGATGTTTCGTAGCGTTCTGTGTGAAAACGACCTGCGGCCATGCGCTCCATAGCAGTGGTTGGATCTACATCAATGAATATATGACAGTCCGGGCGCAGAAGCTTAGCTGCCTGTGCATTTAATTGGACAAGCCATTCTAAAGGTACGGAGACACTTTGGTAAGCGTAGTTGGAGAAAACATAGCGGTCAGAGATGACGGATATGCCTTCTTCGATCTTGTGACATAAGCCATCTGTTTCATTCTGCAGATGATCAAGACGATCAGCTGCAAACATCGCGGAGATCGAGTATTCATCGATATTCATGCGGCCTGTCAAACATTGGCGCAGGAGAGATCCAATGGGACCATCAGTCGGCTCCTTGGTTTCCATACAGCGAACGCCCTGTTGCTCAATGCGCTTCTGTAATAGATGAATCTGCGTTGTTTTGCCACTTCCGTCGATACCCTCAAATACAAAAAAGTGTCCTCGCTTATTCATGATAATCCTCATTTCTACTCATGCAAGAAAGCATGGCTTTTGTTGTGATCATGGAGTTCTGATATAAGAACCCAATATCCATATTATTTTACTCTTTTTTACGCTTCATTGCAAGCTGAGGGGCGTTGACTTTATAATATGATATAGATTATAATGAAAATCGCAAATAGTAGAAGATAGATGGGAGCCACGAGTGTTCACAGGGTGGCATCGTGGAATGGAGTGAAAATGAAAAGATCTACCAATTTACCGGATGATATGCAGGTTATTGCTGATCTGCTTAGGAAATCCATAAGTTATAATAAATTTAATGAAAATGTGATCCAGTCAGCAAAGACGCTGGAAGATTCGCTTTCTATGTTTATCACGAATGCAGATGGGGATCTGAGTAGTAATGAATTGCTGAATCAGACGAAAGAGATCATAGTTATGAGCGAAAATCCGATTCGGACATTTCATATGATGCATAAGATCCGCAAATATGATGATGCAACTTTTATTCATAGTCTGAATGTGGCAATATTATGCAACATGTTTGGGCATTGGATCAATATGCCACAGGATGATCTGGATGTGTTGACGTTAGCGGGATTACTGCATGATGTTGGCAAGATGAAAATACCGGAAGAGATCATCAAAAAGCCCGGCATTTTGACGGAAGAGGAATATACAGAAATTAAGAATCATCCGAGACGCGGCTATAATCTATTGAAACCAATGAAGTTGGATGAGAGGATTAAAAAAGTTGCGTTGATGCATCATGAGCGTTGTGATGGAAGTGGTTATCCGGATGGCTTGCGGGGAGATCAGATTGATGAGTTTGCGAAGATCGTGGCAATTGCCGATGTATATGATGCACTGACTTCTGCGAGGGTTTATCGTGGGGCATTGTGTCCGTTTGAGGTGATCAACATGGTTGTAGAACAGGATGGGGACAAGCGTTTTGATCCAAAGTATCTGCATCCGTTTTTAGAGGGGATTGTAAAGTCCTTTATTGGATGCGAGGTAGTGCTTTCTGATGGGGAAAAGGGCACGATTGTTGCAATGCATGCGGATGAATTGGCGCGACCCTCCGTATGTGTCAGTGGGAAAGTGTTGGATCTACGCGAAATGTCCGACGTGACGATACAAATGATGTTATAATTTTATATTAAGATATTTTCAGATAGCAGTCACAGATCGACTGCTAAAGCAAGGAATGTAAATTAGAACGAAATAAAAAAGGATGCCGTCTTTTATTATCAGACGACATCCTTTTTATAGAGAAAATGAAATTCAATCAACCTACTTTGAGCTTAAACTTCTGAACTGCACGTTCATCGTCAACAGGAATTTTTTCAATATATCCACCTAAAGCGGCCAATTTATCTTCAAAGCATTCATAACCACGTTCAATGTAATGGATACAGTCAACGGTAGAGTAGCCTTCTGCCACTAATGCTGCAACGACCAGTGCAGCACCGGCACGAAGATCCGGTGCGCTAATAGCAGCGCCGGTAAAGCCTTCCACACCTTCTATGATTGCAACATTGCCACCCTCAACCTTGATGGAAGCACCCATACGCGATAATTCATCCACATATTTGAAACGATTCTCAAAAATGCTCTCAGTTACAATGCTTGTTCCATCGGACAAAGCCAATAATGTTGCGATCTGTGGCTGCATATCGGTAGGAAATCCCGGATAAGGTAGTGTCTTTATCTGGGTGTGTCCTAAACGATGATCACTTGTAACACGGATAGCGTCATCAAATTCCTCAACAGTAGCACCAATTTCCATCAGTTTTACAGAAATTGCCTCTAAATGCTTAGGAATTACATTTTTAATTAAAACATCACCGCGTGTTGCGGCAGCGGCAACCATAAATGTACCTGCCTCGATCTGATCCGGAATAATGGAATATTCGCTCGCATGCAGCGATGTTACACCAGTCATACGGATCTTGTCAGTACCGGCACCTTTGATATTGGCACCCATACTGTTTAAGAAGTTGGCTACGTCAACGATATGTGGTTCTTTAGCAGCATTTTCAATAACTGTTTTGCCCTCTGCCATACAGGCAGCCAGCATAATGTTGATCGTAGCACCAACAGAAACAGTATCCATAAAGATATGGTTTCCTACTAATTCGTCGGCCGAGGTATTGATCATACCGTGTTCAATACTAACGGTAGCACCCAGTGCGCGAAATCCCTTCAAATGAAGGTCGATCGGACGGCTTCCGATCTCACAGCCACCCGGCAAAGCAACCTGTGCCTTCTTGTATTTGCCAAGCAGTGCGCCAAGCAGATAATAAGATGCACGGATCTTGCGGATGGAGTCATAATCAATGGTCATATCATTGATCGTGCTGCCATTAATAGATACCACATGAGGACCGATACGCTTTACAGTAGCGCCGATGCTCTCAATTGCTGTTAACAAAACATTAATATCTCTAACATTCGGAAGATTATCGATGACAACGGTTTCATCTGCCATAATAGCAGCAGCTAAGATGCCTAACGCAGCATTTTTGGCACCGCCGATCGTCACCTCACCATTTAATGGTGTTCCTCCTTTGATTATATACTGATTTTCCATATTACACCTCACACAGTTTGTTAGGCTATTTCCAAATAAACAGAAGTCAACACATCACTATATTATAATTAAAAGTGCTAACATGTCAACCAAAAAAACATTTATTACGAAAATTACTTTCGGCGATTTTCGAAATACACGAAAGAGTCAATTGCATCAAAGATATCCTGAAAGGTTTCACGAGGAGCAACATCAATGTATTTTTTGAGGATCGCCTGCTCATCACTACCATGATATCTGCCATAAAAAATGTCGAACAGATTGTGACCTCTCACATAAATTTTGATCGACTCAATATTGTCTTTGATGTCCTGCTTGCTGCGAATGCGGATGTTGAGAGTACGCTGCATTCGCTTTACGCTGTTAAGCTTAAACAGATAGTCCTTAAATTTCTTATACAATATATTGTAAAACTCTTCTTCATTTTTAATCACGCCAATCTTTGCCATAACCTTTGGATCCAAAAAATAGTTTTCAAATGAATAATATTTAAGGATCAGTACGTTTTTGGGTTCGACGCGCGGAAGATTACCAACATCTTCCGAAGAGCGTTTGCTATAATAGCTGCACAACTGCTTCTTGAGATATTTTGGATTTTTGCCATCGCTGTCACGTATCATCAAAAATTGGTCTTTTAAATACAATTTGTTGATATATTTCAAATTTGCATAAGTTTTGATGTTGGTGCAGCTATTGACGGGAACAATGGAAATACGCTGTAAATTGCCGTTTTCATCGTAAATTTCGGAGTAATATTTTTCTAAAAGAAGCGGCAGACGGTTGCTGTCCTGCTTGCCCTCCACGATAAAAACAAAGCTGACATTCATCAGATCATTCGCGGTATAGCCGAGATCGTCCAAAATCTCATCTACATCTGTTTCAGTATGAATCGTTGTGAAGTAACGCTCGTTCAAAACGACCTCCCGTATCTGCCGGGATGAAAAATTAAAAATGAGATTTGGTGAGTGTGTCGAAAAAATAACCTGATTTTTCTTGGAAAGGCGGTATAAAATTTCGCTGGCACTCTTTTGAAGCTGTGGATGGAGATAGATTTCCGGATCTTCCATCATAATAATGCTTGGAAGCGTATTTTCTTCATCAATATAGGCTTCAAGGAGGGAAAGTGCGTAAATACTGCGCAACCCTTCGCTCAGCATATTGAGTGGTCCGACGAGATTATGCCGATCCTTGTTATAAATTTGTGTGGAAACATGCAGAAGGTTGTCGGTGTCGTAATCGAGTACGTAGCGGACTTCCTGTGAAGGACTTCCGTTCGCATGGAAATAACGGTTGACTTTTTCTGCAAATTGCGTAAGGTTGGTGTGAAACAATTTGTATTGTAAGAGGCGCACAGTTTCGAAAACGGTCAGTTCCTCCGGTGTTTTTTTATTGATCAGCCCAATACACTGAAAACAGCGGTTGCAGGTACGGGCAGGGTCAAACGTACATTGATTATCTTTTAATTTCTGAAAAGATTCTTTGTCATAGAAACTGAATACATCATTCTGCAGCGCCTCGAGATTTCGGTTTTGATCAATATGATAAATTTTGGGCAGTACTTCCGGGATATATTCGTTATGCTTTGAAAATCCATCGGAATATCGTGTTGCCATATTTGGTGTGACGATAAAAGTAAATGACAAAATACCATCCTGATAGGACGGGATCTTGCTCTGAAAATCTGCAAGCCATCGTTCATAATCTTTCACTTTGCACAATACACTCCGTGAGTGTAGCAGCATAATATCGCTTTCGGAATACTCGATATGAACCGAGATGGAGATGGGTTTGCCGGCATCTAAAAATTCATGTTCTGCACAGTTACGCATCCCCATTGCCAGTAAAATGGCATCGATTACTGCTGTTTTTCCGGTGTTATTCTTGCCGACTAAGATCAAAGCATTTTCAATATCAGTGATCTCAAGTTGTTCGATCGATTTGTAATTGCAAATCTTCAGATATGTTATTTTCATATTGCACTCCATTCTATCGCTATTTGCGATAAAGATAGGAATAAACGCTGCCTAAGCGCGACCTCCTAATACATTATATGTTCCCCAAAAAATTATGTTAATTATTTACCGTTTCTTTCGCTTTTGCTTTTTTCCGTGTGTTTTACGTACAGAATAACCAAAGTTCCCCGTGGCTTTGGCTAATTCGTGGTAAGTGCCATGTGAATAGGCAAGCAGACCGGTATCATTCAAATGGAAGGTCCCTTTCTCATCAATATAGGCATCGTCCACGTGTACAGCGGTGACCTTGGCCAAAAACATATGATGAGAACCAAGTTCGTTTATTTCTGTTACCTGACATTCAATGTTAACGGGCGATTCAGCGATCATCGGGCAGCGCACGGTATCTGCCGGGATCTTAGTTAGATGACATTCGTTCCATTTGTCAAGATCACGACCGGAACGTACCCCGCAAAAATCCGTTGCACGTGCAAGTTTTTTGGTAGTGAGATTGATCACAAATTCGCCTGTTTCGCGGATCATGGCATAGGAATATCGTTCGGGCCGCACGGAAATATAGACCATCGGTGGGTTGGTACAGATGGTGCCAGTCCACGCAACGGTAAGGATATTAGACTCTTGTGCGATATCGCCGCAGCTTACCATAACCGCAGGAAGTGGGTAAAGCATATTACCCGGCTTAAAATTTATTTTGCTCAAAAAAATGCCTCCTGTATTGAAATTTGGAATCCGTTAGCCGGCAGAATTTACATGCTGGCAGACATATCCGATATAAGTAGTATTAGTATACCACATGATACCCGCCTTGGACTACACAAACTGCATGATTTGTGGTACACTTTAAATACAAAAACGATAACAAAAAAGATGGGTGACTCCCAATGTTTGACGAGACCGTTAAGAAAGGTGGTAACGATATGACGGATTATTTATCGATAGAGGGGATGACAGAAGATTTAGAGGGAAAAGTAAAACAGGATCTGAAATACAAAACGGGAAATTTTCTTTGGAAGGTAAAGTTTAATGTTCCGTTGGATCCAAAAACCGTAAATAATGTAAATTTGTATGTCACAACGGAAAATCTGTCTCCGCTTAAGACAGCGATCCGATACAATTCATTAGAAAATATTATCGAAATTGAGCCGCTTGAGCCATATGCACAAGATGAGACGTATATCCTGAATATCACAACGAATGTGACATCTTTGTCTGGCAAGGCACTGCGAGAACCACAGCAGTTACGTTTCAAAATATAATGGAGACGGAGCCGGTTCGCAGCATGGAGGATTGATGTGAAAAGCAGTTGGAGGACTAAATTATTTAAGAATATCCGATTTAGAGGGAAGATGATACTTGTCTTTGTGATAGGTGGCGTTATTCCCTTTTTTGGCGTAACTGTATATTTAAACAATAGAGCAGCCAACAGTTTGATCGAACAAAATAAGAAGGCGCAAAAACAAGAATTGCACTTGATGGCAAGTATTCTTGAAGATGCTGTGCCGGATATGGAAAAAGTTTGCGAAAACATGAATATAAATACGGTGCTGTCTAATATGATCACAAAAGATTATACCGATGAAAAGAAATGGCAGAAAGATAAGGGAAAATTGTGGGAGATTGATCGTTATATGCAGGAGTATAAGCAGTCGATTTCGGATATAGTGATCTATGTCAGCAATGAAACCCTATGTTATGATCGGCCGTTTACTTATCTGGGACCATCTGTCACACAACAGTCTTGGTATAGCGATGTATGTGATAAAAAAGGTGGATTGATCTGGTGTTACGGTGAAGACCGAGAAGAAAAGCAAAAGTGCATACAGGTCGCAAAACAGATCATTAGTGCTGACGGGGAGCAGCTTGGCATATTGGCGGTGCAGATGAATATGGATCTGATCAATTCGGCAATTGCAGAGCGGGAAGAAAATACGGTTCTTCTGTACAATGATGTAAATGTGTTGTATACGAACTATGAAGTTTCGGGAACAGAGGAGCTCGCGCTGGAAACATATTTGCGCGGTACGACAAGATGGACGGGAAATACGCGTTTTAGTGTTATCGGAAAAGACAGATTTGTTACGTATAAGAAAGTACATCCGCAAAATACGACCAATTACTACTCTCTTGTCAGTGTACAGGATTACTCCGGAATCACGGAGCAGATCAATCAGGTTACCTTTAATGCGTATTTGATCGTGGGAATTGGAATGCTAATCTCGTTTGCGATGATCATAGGATATTCGACCAGCTTTTCCAGCCGATTGAAAGAATTGCGTCATCAGATGCATTTGGTAGCAACCGGTCGTTATGATCGTGTAAAAATGGTGGGGGGAAACGACGAGATCGGCGAAATTTATGCCGAACTCGGAACGATGATGGACGATATCCAAAATCTGACAGAATCAATGGTAGAAGAAAAAGTGCAGAAAGAGAAAATGCATACACGGCAAAAGGAAGTTGAATTTAAAATGTTAGCTAGTCAGATTAACCCTCACTTCCTATACAATACATTAGAAACGATCAGAATGAAGGCGAGGGTTAATCATCAGCCGGAGATTGAAGATCTGGTCAAAATGCTTGCAAAGATCATGCGGCGGAATATACAGGTCAGTCATAAGCTGGTAAGTTTGCAATCGGAAATAGAACTGATCGATAATTATATGAGGATACAGGACTATCGCTTTGGGGATCGTATCCATTCCGAAATTGTGGTAGATGATGACGTAGATATGACGCAGGAAGTGATGCCACTCATCATTCAGCCGTTTGTGGAGAATGCCTTTATACATGGCCTGGAAAATAAACCGAAGGACGGAAGGCTTGAAGTGAAAGTGTCTCAAGATGAAAAAGACATTATTATAGAAGTGATTGATAATGGAACTGGGATGAATTATTATCAATTGGGTGAATTGCGCCACTCATTGACACAAACAGATGGAAGCAGGGGGCATATTGGGATCAGCAATGTGAATCAGCGATTGATCATGCAGTATGGAAAAGAGTATGCAGTAAAGGTGGATAGCCGTTTGAATGAGGGGACAGTTGTGACAATACGGATCCCGAAGAATGCTTCGACAGCAATCGAGCGAAGTGATGAGCAGGAATTACCATAATAAATAGCGGTTATTGGCAAAAATCGCATCCAAAACAGGACAATTATTTGGTAAAAATATGAAAAAAATATACGTGGCAAGGAATTTTTCGGGTAAATATGTCTAATAATTATGGTTTTAATATCGCTTCGTTCTGCTAAAATAAGCAAGTGAATAGTTTTGCAGGCAGCAAAACGAAAAGCAAACAAATATATTGATTAGGAGGAATAACAATGAGAAAATCAATTAGAAAAATCATTGCAATCGCTTCTGCCAGCGTAATGGCGTTGACATTTGCAGTAACATCTGCACCAAATGCAAGTGCAGGAACAGTCAGCAAAGCAGCAAAGGAAGCAGCAAAGGCTGCATTCGATGCATCTGGTAAGACTACATATCATGCATACTTTGGTTTACAGCAGACACAGTCTTGGATCTTCCGTGATGAATGGTATCAGGAAGAGAATGGTTTGAATGGTAAAAATCTTCCAAACGGTGCTTATGAAGGTAAGATGTATCAGAGTAAAGACAATGCAAATTCAGAAGTTCCGGGCGCAACAGTAACAGATGCTGAGATCAAAGGTAACGGTGTTTACACAGTTGGCGTTAAGGATTTGGGCGGTGTATTAACAAGCGCAGAGAGCAGCCAGCAGGCAGTAATGTCCATGTTGTATGTAAGTACAGATATTCCGATGTCTGCATACAAAGACGGCAAGATCCAGGTAACAGACTGGAAGCTTAAGATCGATAATACATCTGTAACACTTCAGGACGACATCTTCGTTCCAACAGAGTACACAGATGAGAGTGGATTGTTCCGTTTTGATCCATTTAACTCATATCAGAAGGATAATGGTGCTTATCCTAGTTGCCCAAGCGTTAGAACACCTAATGATTCTGTAGAGATCACATTCAAGGTTAGCGGATTTGACGTTGATAATCCTGATGCAGTAGAAGCAACACCAACGCCTGCAGCAGACGCATCTTCTTCATCTTCTAGCAGCAGCAGTAGCTCTTCTTCTATCAGTGGTGGAGCAGTAGCAGCTATCGTAGTAGTTGCAGTTGTAGTGATTGCAGGTATCGTAGTAGTTGTTAAGAGAAAGAAAGACTAATGAAACGCATATCCCATTTGGGAGAGTGATCGTGTGGAGAGGTGAGACAATATTGTCTCATCTCTCCCTTTCTGTTTGATTTATAGGATTAAAGTGTGAAAAGGTCTGAATTTCCCTAACAGGCTATTTTTTTGAACTTAGGCCCCTTTGATCCTTATAGAAAATCAAAATCGTGGAAATCTTACTCAAATTTGATAAATTGCACAAAAATTTATATATTTTTTGTTAAAAGTGTGAAAAAATCGTGTATTTTTTCTTGAAAGATTATGGTATTTTTTAACGAATTCTTTAGGTATAATTACATGATGAAGTAACTACGTTGGTGTGATTTTGAGCAATTTTGCACTAAAAAGCACTTAGCGCACGATAAATAATACGAGGAGGTTATTTATGAAAGACAAAGAAAACAAGAAAGGAGCTGCTTCAGGACTATACATCTGTCAGAGAATCATTACAATTCTGTTGATCGTTGGTGCATTTTTCCCGACATTTAATCCAACTAGAGTTGCTAAGATGATCAGTTCAAATGTATCCCTGTTTACATCAGCAGTATCCTACAACAGTTTGACAAGTGAGTTCGCCAGAGCGTTCCGTATGAACTGGGTCAATGAAAGCAGCTTTGCCGTTGTAATGATTGCATCTATTATATTGGTGATCGGTATCATTTTACTCGGCGTGGGAGCTTGTATGTCCCTCGGTAATCTGAGAATGCAGAAAACAGGTGCTCAGTTTACGTTGGGTGGCTCAGTCGCTGAGACACTTGGATTAGTTGTAACTGTAGTGAGTTATATGCTGGTAAATTCTTCTACAGATCCAACAAAGGCTAACAAGATCTTACCTCAGATCCCAACAGCATTTTATGGTTATGCAGTATTAACAGCTATTATGCTTATTACAGCAATTGTTGTATTTATTTCTCTTCCTAGTGTTGACAAGGGTGAGAAGTATGAGATGGAATCAAAGTATAAGTTATTCCTTATGTTCCTTCCATTCATTGCATTAGCATTTGTATTCTGCTACCTGCCTTTGTATGGTTGGAGATATGCGTTCTTCGATTATAAATCAGGAGATACGCTTTCTATGAGTAGCTTCGTAGGATTCAAGTGGTTTACATATTTGTTCCAGAACTCAGCTACACGTACTGATATGATCAATACCATGAGAAATACATTGATCATGAGTTTCTTGGGAGTGGGTACCAGCTGGCTTCCTATGATCTTTGCAATCTTCCTTTGCGAGATGAAGAACTTGAGATTCCGCCGTTTTGTACAGACATTCACGACGATTCCTAACTTTATCAGCTGGGTACTTGTGTATGCGGTTGCATTGGCTATCTTCTCTACAGATGGTTTCATTAACACATTCTTGAAGGAGATTGGTGTTATTGCACAGAACGCACAGGGTAAAGCGTGGTTGATGAGTTCTAAGCATACATGGCTTAAGATGTGGGCATGGGGAACATGGAAAGGTGTAGGTTGGAGTGCTATTATCTACATCGCAGGTATTTCCGGTATCGATCAGTCCTTATATGAGGCGGCAACAGTAGATGGTGCCGGTCGATTCCAAAAGATGCGTCACATTACTTTACCTGGTTTGCTTCCTACATTCTTCGTATTGCTGTTGATGGCAATCGCAGGCTGCTTGAGCAATGGTTTGGATCAGTACCTTGTATTCCGTAACCCGAACAACATGGATACGATCCGTGTATTGGATCTGTGGGTATACGACTTAGGTATTAATGGCGGTAGTATCCCGCTATCCACGGTAATTGGTATGGCAAAATCCGTTGTCAGCGTAGCGTTGCTGTTTGGTGCTAATAGTGTATCTAAGGCATTGCGCGGCGAGAGTATTGTATAGGAGGTGAAATCGTATGGCTAAGACAGCACAGGAAAAGTTAGATGCTAAAAGAGAAAAAGAGTACAACAAGAAACATAAAAGAATGTACAAGAGATCTGTCGGAGACGTTGTCTTTGATGTACTCAACTATATATTCTTTACAGTGTTTACATTAACATGTATCTTCCCGTTCTATTACTTGTTTATCAATACGATTTCAAGTAATGATCTGGTTAAAAAGGGTATGATCAATTTCTACCCGAAGGGACTGAATATTGATAACTATTTGAAATTGCGTGAAGTTGGTGATCTGGGAAATGCGTTCTTGGTATCTGTCAGCAGAACGATTCTTGGTACTGCATTGATGGTACTTGCTTCTGCATTCGTTGGTTACTTGGTGACAAAGCAGGAAATGTGGCATAGAAGTTTATGGTATCGTTTCCTCGTTATCACAATGTATTTTAACGCTGGTTTGATCCCAACATACTTGAACTTAGTTATGTTAGGTCTTACAAATAACTACTGGGTATACATCATCCCAGGAATTGTTGCTCCGTACAACATTATCCTCGTTAAGACGTATATAGAGTCTATACCGGGCGAGTTGGAAGAGAGTGCATTTATTGATGGTGCATCATATATGGTAGTATTTCGCAAGTTGATCTGGCCTTTGAGTAAGCCGATTCTTGCTACAATCGCAATCTTCGGTGCGGTAGGTCATTGGAATTCCTTCCAGGATTCCTTGATTTACATGCAGGGTAACGCTAAGTTGTTTACATTGCAGCATAGATTGTATACCTACTTGAACACATCAAGTAACTTGGGCTCGATCATGAACTCTACAACCGGTGCACAGACATCAGATGCAGCAGCTGCTGCATTGAATACCAAGGTTATCAAGTACACGGTAGCCATGGTATCTGTTATCCCTATCCTTTGCGTATATCCTTTCATGCAGAGATATTTCGAAAAAGGTATTATGCTTGGTGCTGTAAAGGGTTAATGTATATTGGTACACTGATGGTTTAGTGAACCAAATCGTAAAGTGAATGAGTTCGAATGGTGTAATGCCATTCGAACTTAATAATAAGAAGAATTAAAACACTTCAGAATGGAGGAAAATTATGAGAAAACTTTTTTCAAAGAAGTTACTTTCTGTACTGTTGGCTTCTAGTATGGTAATTGGTTCTGCATCTGCATTAACAGGTTGTGGAAGCAAAAAGAACGAAGTTATCAAATTGAACGTATACAGTCAGTTGGCAAACTTCTCCGGAAAGCAGATCGGTTGGTCTGCAGACATCCTTAAGAAGAAATTCAACGTAGAGTTGAATATCATTCCTGAGGGAGATGGCGTGTTTGAGACACGTATGACAAGTGGTAACTTAGGTGATATTGTTGTATGGGGTGCTGATAATGATAAGTATCCTTTGGCCGTAAAGAATAATTTATTATTCGGATGGGAAGATGACAATGTATTAGATGAGTACGGCCCATACATCAAGAAAAACATGCCGGATGCTCTTAAGAAAAACAAAGAGTTGACAAAGACGATCACAAATGGTGCCAGTGACAAGCTCTATGGTTTTGGTGCTAACGTGGCATTGAACAGTAAAGATCATGAGTCCTTCTTCTATACATGGGATACTCGTTGGGATCTATACAAGAAACTTGGTTATCCAAAGGTTAAAAATCTTCAGGATTACCACAAAATGCTGAAGAACATGCAGAAGCTTTGCCCATCTGATGATTCCGGTAATAAGGTATACGCTGTATCCTTATGGCCAGACTGGGATGATGCAATGGTAATGTATGTTAAGGCTATGGCTACTGCATATTATGGATACGATGAGTTGGCACTTGGATTGTATGATCCAACCAATGGTAAGTATCATGATGCATTGGAAGAGAATGGTCCATATCTTGAGATGTTGAAGTGGTTCAACGATCTGTATCAGGATGGATTGATCGACCCTGACTCTATGACACAGACATATGATGAGATGATCGCTAAGGTTCAGAATGGTGGTACATTGTTCTCCATCTTCAACTACAGTGGATCTCTTGGTTACAACACAAAAGAGCATACATCTGCCGGCAAGCTTATGTACTGCATGAAACCAGAAGATGCTTCACCAATCGTTTATGGTATGAATACACAGGGTGGAGATAGAGTTTGGTCTATCGGTGCTAAGACTGAGTACCCTGAGAAATGTATGGAAATTATCAACTATCTCTCTACTCCAGAGGGTCGTATGACAATGGAATATGGTCCAAAGGGTTATACTTGGGATTATGATGATCAGAAACATGCATACTTGACAGATGTCGGAATGAAATGTCAGAACGATAAGAATACCACAATGGGTGGCGGTTATAAGGGATCTTACCATGATGGCGAGTTACAGATCAACAACATAACATGGTCTCTCGATGCTTCTAACCCGGATTCTGATGGTGAGACATACAACAAGGAGAGCTGGGCAAGCTACAACGCTACTCCATCTAGCGATATCGAGAAAGATTGGCGTGATAAGACTGGTTGTACAACGATCAATGAGTACATGGAGAAAGGTAAATATACTGTAGCTCCTGGTACATCATTCTCCAAGGAGACTCAGGATACTACTCTTAAGACTACTTGGAATCAGGTTACAACTGAGATCAAGAACTCTTCTTGGAAAGCAATCTATGCTAAATCTGACAAAAAGTTTGATAGCATTGTTGCTGGTATGAAGAAGAGCGCTAAGAAGTATGGTTATGATAAATGCGTTGAGTGGTCACGTAACCAGGCTTCCAGAAGAAAAGCATTGGAAGATGCAATTACACGGTAAAATTTGAGTTTATATGAACTTGAGAATAATGGAACGGGCTGTTTGTTAATGCAAGCAGCCCATTCTGTATCTATGTATTAGATAAAAGTGTTAAGCAGCATTTTAACAGCTTAATCATAGAATGGAGATTAAATGCACATGTAATGTGCAGGAATGTGAAATAATATGAGTAAATTATTTAGTTTGGACAGCGGATTATATAAGTTTATGAGCCGTTTGTTTGATATGTTGAAGTTAAATGCGATGTGGATACTTTGTAGTATTCCGATCGTAACGATTGGAGCATCTACAACCGCAGCGTTTACAATTACGCTGAAAATGGTGGATGAAGAGGAAGGTTATATTGCAGGACCATTTTTGAAAGAGTTTAAGGCAAATTTGTTTAAGGGAAGTGCGATTGGGCTTATACAATTGTTTGCTACGTATGCCATTTATTTAGATTTTCAATTAGCGCGTGTTAGTGAAAGGTATGGAACGCTGTGCACCGTAGTCGGCGTGATCGCTATTGTAATGACCGTAATGCATTTTTTATATGCATATGCGCTGTTAGCGAGATACGAAAATACGATCGTCAACACATTGCGTAATTCGTATTCAATTTGTGTAAAATATTTTTTGAAAACCTTGTTTTTGCTTGTGACATTGTTTGTAGAATATTTGGTGTTCTATCAATTGCATTGGACATTATTGTTTTTTGGCATTATATTGGGACCGGCATGCTTTATATTGACGATCAGTGGATTTGCCAGACAATTTTTCCGTAATATTGAGAGAGAAAATGATCTGCGTGAGGAAGAAAGTAAGCAGGAAAAGGCAAATGAGTATCAGGGAATTTGGAAAGAGGCGTTTGAAGATCAAGAGGAAAGTGATCCTAAGTAATGAAAATAATGAATTGAGAATAGATGAGTCTGGCGTTAGATGAACGCCTTGTATAAAAGAGGACAGTTATACGGACAAGTAAAATTTGTTTGTATGGCTGTTTTCTTTAATTAATAGGAAACTGCTGTTGTGTAGTGTGACATCATCGCAAAGCGCTAGCTTTGCTTTTTTAATTAATGGGAAACTGCTGTTGTGTAGTGTGACATCATCGCAAAGCGCTGGCTTTGCTTTTTTATTTGGACGAAGAAAGTAAATTTGTAAAAAGAAAGCGTGGATCGCGAGTTCTATTTCGTAGAGAGCATTCATAATAATAGGATAATAAAGGCTGTAGGTTATGTACCGTTATAAAGGTGCTGGCTGAGTGAATCGTTGTGGGGGATGGAAGGATGCATGGAACCAAAATTATTGTTTTGCGAATGAAAGAATTGATATATACAGCAATTTTTGCCGGTGTTGGAATTATATTACTGTTACTCATCGTATATTTGTTTGTTGGAAAAGGGAGATCAGAAGGTAAACAAGATACCGCTAGTGCAAATGAAAGATATCAGGCGGGTATATATACGAAGGATATCACATTAGGGGAGAGCACTGCCAGTTTAGAGGTGGCATTAGATACGGATCATATTAAGTCCGTAAAGATTGTTCCATTAGATGAAAGTATTACAACGATGTATCCATTAATGGAGCCGGCAGTGAAAAGTGTATCCAACCAGCTCGCAGCGGGAGTTGCGCCAGAAGAGGTGGAGCTGACGAAAGAGTCCAAGTACACGCAACAGATCATTGTTGATGCGGTAGAGGAAATTTTAGAGGAACAAGGTGCGTCAAATCAAACCGTAAAGTGATAGACCGAAATATTTTGAACGTGGTATACTATAAATCATGAAAGAGATAAATACGGAGGAAAATATGGGGTTACAATTTATATTAGGAAATGCCGGTGGAGGCAAAACATGGTACATAGAGCATCAGGCCGCAGCAATGGCGAGCAAAGATATGAAGAGGCAGATCTTTGTCGTTGTGCCGGAGCAGTTTACAATGCAAACACAAAGAAATCTTGTCGCATTGAGTGAGCGTCACGGTCTGTGGAATATAGAGGTGCAGAGTTTTCCGCGCCTTGCTTTTCGTGTGTTTGGCGAGACAGGTGCAGGAATGGCACCGGTTATCGATGATCTGGGTAAGACGATGATACTAAAAAAGGTATTAATGGGGCTGCAAGATCAGTTGACATATTTTGGGCGAAATATACATAAAAAGGGATATGTGGCGGAGATAAAATCATTTTTATCGGAATTAATGCAGTATGATATTGCATCGGATGGATTGGAACAGATGAAAGAATCGGTAAAATCGCATCCGGTTTTGCGGCAGAAACTGCAGGATGTAGAAGTGGCATATGCCGCATTTTTGGATTATCTGCAGGATAATTACATTACCTCTGAAGAAATACTCACCGTATTTGCGGATGTAGCAGAGCGGTCCAATATTTTGAAAGACAGTATATTATATCTGGATGGATTTACAGGATTTACGCCGGTACAGTATAAGCTGCTGCGAAAGCTGTTGCGCGTATGTGGTCAGGTGAATGTTACAGTGACATTGGACAAGCGGGAACAGGTTTGGAAAATGGACAAGAAATATAAGCTCTTTTATCTGAGTCAGAAAACCATTTATCATTTAACAGAAATAGCAAGAGAAGAGCATTGCGATATTGCAGAACCGATTTGGACAGGTACCGTAAAAGAGGAGACGCGTTTCGCGGATAATATTGAGCTTGGATATTTGGAGCGAAATTTATTCCGTTATCCGGTCAGACCATATAAAGAAGAGGTGCAAAATATTACGGTTCATTGTTTGCGGCAGCCAGAGGACGAGGTGCATTTTATGATCGAGGAAATCATGGCACTTCGTGAACAGGAAAGCTTTCGATATCGCGACGTAGCGATCGTGACCGGAAATATGGACATTTATGGGACGTTGATCAAAGGAGAAATGGAGCGCAAAGGGATGCCCTGTTTCATAGACCAAAAGAAGAGCATACTTGCAAATCCGGTTGTGGATACGATAAGCAGTATGTTAGATGTGTTGCGTAAGGATTTTGATTATGAGAGTACGATCAAACTGTTAAAGAGTGGATTTATACAGCGTACAGGGTGTCCGACAAATGGGATAAAAGAGTGGGAAAATGCTGTGCAGCTTTTGGACAATTTTCTGCTGGCATCTGGAGTTCGAGGGCACAAAAACTGGGAAAAAGAATGGGACACCGGATATGTTTTTCGAAGAAAGACAGAAGATATAGCTGCAGAAGCCTCGGAAACAATCAATTGGCTGAGACAGGAAACATGGGATCGATTGTCTGGTTTCTATGGGCGTATTGCGCGTGGCAAGCATCGTGTGCGTGAATATGCGGAAACAATCTGTGAGTTCATGGAGCAGGAGCAGATTTATATTCAGATCCGGAAACGTATAGAGAGGTTTAGGGAAGAGGGAAATTTTGAAGCGGTCAAAGAATATGAACAGATTTATGATGTGATCATAGAGGTGCTTGATCGCTTGGTGGCATTGCTGGGGGATGAAGAAATGCCTTTGGCAGAGTTTATTGAAATACTGAATACCGGATTTGATGAGGCGCGTATTGGTTTGATACCGCCTGGAGTGGATCAGATTATGGTAGGAGATCTGTCAAGAACACGTTTGTATGGAATCAAGTATCTGTTTTTGCTGGGTGTTAATGACGGAAATATTCCAATGACCGGAGATGGCGGCGGTATTTTGTCCGATGCAGAACGAGAGTTTTTGGCAGGAGAAAGCTATGCATTGGCACCTACCGCAAGAGAGAAAATATATACCGAACAGTTCTATCTGTATTTATGTTTGACCAAACCATCACAGAGGCTGTATTTGACTTATAGTGCAACTGCTAACGATGGAACTGCTTTACAGCCGGCGTATTTGATCGATCGGGTTCAGAATATTTTTCCAAAACTTCAGATTCAAAATGTAGTAGAGTCGCGTGGTAGATTGCGCGATATTTTGAGAGATGATTACGGCAGAGGGTATTTGATCCGAGGTCTGCGAATGGGATGGCAAGATAATGCTGCTTGGAACGAATTGTATCGACAGTATCGTTTGCAGGAGCAGGAGTTAGCATGTGCCCCAAAAGACGGACAGAAGAAAACGCTGAATCATCGTGGTGAGTTGGACCGCCTGATAGATGCTGCATTATATATTGCACCAGAGAGTAAGATCTCGAAAGAGGCGGCAACGGCATTGTATCACGAAGTGATCACCGGCAGCGTATCGCAGTTTGAAAAGTTCAGTGCCTGCCCATTTGCGTATTACATGCAGTATGGGCTGCAGCTAGAGGAGCGAATAGAACATGAAGTTCAGTTTTTTGATATTGGAAATATTGTGCATGAGGCATTGGAACGCTATACAAAGACGCTTCTTGACCGGCATATCGGGTGGGCAGATGTTGATGAAGAGCAGCAGCATATATTGGCAAATCAGTGTTTGAACCATACGGTGGAGGAATACAAAAACGGTTTATTGTACGATACGGAGAGGGATGCCAGTCTGGTAGAGCGATTGCGCCGTATTATGCTTCGGACTGTTTGGGCGATCACGGAGCAAATGAAACTGGGGCAGTTCGATACGGTAGACAGTGAGGTAAGCTTCCGGATGGACAAAGAAAAGCAGACGTATATTGGCCGCGTGGATCGTATTGATACGATGGAAACTGAGGAAAATATTTACGTTAAGATCGTGGATTACAAAACCGGCATGAAGGATCTGTCACTGTCGGACCTTTATTATGGACTGCAATTACAGCTTATGGTGTATCTTCGGGCAGCAGTGGATAAACAGACACGTAGAAGTAAGAAAATGGTTATTCCTGCGGGTGTCCTATATTATCATATAGAAGATCCGTTTGTGACAAGCAGATTGGATTTCGAGGAGAAGAGAACATATCTGCTGAATGAACTGCTCATGCGAGGATTGGTAAATGAGGAAGATCCGGTTCTGCCATCATTAGATGCGACGTTGGCCGGGGAAGAGGGGACATTAGCGGCTTCTGCAAAATCCTTGGTCGTACCAGTCGGAACAAAGAAAGATGGAATGCTTAAGAAAAATGCGGCTACGATCACAACGGAAAATTTCAAGGAATTGATTGACTTTACAGAGCGTAAGCTACAGGAGATCGGCGTACAGATCGGAGCAGGAGAGACAAGCGTGTATCCGTACCAAAAGGCGGACAGTATGAAATCTTGTGCCTGTGATTATTGCAATTATCATGGGATCTGTGGATTTGATGCAAAACTTGCCGGCAATTCATATCGAAAAATATGGCCAAAGACAAACGATGATGTATTTGCGGAGATACGCAGAGAGAGTGATGCTCCATCAGAGGATGGGAAAGGGAACGAAGTAAAGGATGATGTTCCGTCGGAGGATAGGAAAGGAAACGAAGTAAAGGATGAAGTTCCATCGGAGGATAGGAAAGGAAACGAGGCATCAGGAAAGGAGGAGACGCGATGAAACCACAATGGACTGCGGATCAACAGAAAGTAATTGATTTGCGAGATAGTAACATACTAGTTTCTGCAGCGGCGGGATCCGGTAAAACAGCCGTGTTGGTAGAACGAATTATTGGGCGGATCACAGATAAGCAGGCGCCGGTTGACATTGACCGTCTTCTCGTAGTGACATTTACAAAAGCGGCTGCAGCAGAAATGCGTGGGCGAATCGGTGAGGCGTTACAGCAAAAATTAGAACAGACGCCGGATGACGATAATTTACAGCGGCAGATCGGATTGTTACATAATGCGCAGATCACGACGATTGACAGCTTTTGCCAACATATCATACGCAATTATTTTCACGTGATTGATCTAGATCCAATGTTTCAAGTAGGGGACGAGACAGATCTAAAGATTATGAAAGAGGCTGTTCTTGGTGAGGTGTTGGAGCAGAAATATGCGGATGCACGCCAAAAGGAAAATCAGGTATTTTTGGATGCGATGCAGATGTTTGCGACAGGAAGAACAGACAAAGAAATTGAATCCATAGTATTGAAGTTATACGAATTAGCACAAAGTTATCCGTTTCCGGATGAGCAATTGGAGCAATGGAAGAATTCATATGCATTGCGTTCTGTAGAGGAAATGGAACAAACGGAGTGGATGGAAAAATATATTGCAGACGTGCAGATGATTGTTGCAGAATGTGAAAAGAAAGCATTTGCGGCATATCAGATCAGTGTAGATGGGGTTGGTTTGGAAGCATATACGCCTACGATCCAGACAGAATGGCAGCAGATCAAAGAGCTGCGGGAATGCAAGACATTGCAGGAATTTTGTGATGGGATCGGAAAGATATCATTTGGAAGATTGAGTGCGATTCGCGGCAATAAGCATGATAAGGAACTTCAGGAGCAAATAAAAGCACTTCGGGCAAGCTATAGGGATAAAGGTATTGAACAGTTACAAAAAGAAATGTTAGCGGAACCCCCGGAAGAAATGCTCGCCATGATGCAGCAAATGGATGCACCTGTCCGTGAATTGGTACAGCTGACAATCGATTTTGGAAAGGCATTTGCCGAGAAAAAGAGAGAAGACGGCATCATTGATTTTGCAGATATGGAACATTTTGCACTGCAGATCCTGGTGACGAGAGACGAGGATGGAAATAGCGTGCCGAGTGCAACGGCGAAAGAATTGCAGGAGTATTATGAAGAGATCATGACGGATGAGTATCAGGATAGCAATTATGTCCAGGAAATGATACTGACCAGCATCAGCCGTGGTCCGGAGCAAAGTCCGTACTTGTTTATGGTGGGTGATGTTAAGCAGAGCATTTACCAGTTCCGCTTAGCGAGACCGGATCTGTTTATGGAGAAATACCATGCTTATGATACGGAAGAAGGCGGAAATCGTCGGATCGATCTGCGTCAGAACTTTCGAAGCCGTGCGTCAGTATTGGAATCGGCCAATTATATTTTTGAACGGATCATGCGTCAAGACTTTGGCGGCATCGCCTATGATGATGCGGCAAAATTAGTTCCGGGGGCAGTATTTGATCCATGCGAAGAGCGGACAGCGGATCAGACAGAAATAATTTTGCTTAATATGGATGCTCAGGAGGATAATGATTTTGGAAAGCGCGAATTGGAAGCGATGGCAATCGGACAGAAGATCCGCGACATGGTGCAGGGAGATCATCCGATGTATGTATCCGATAAAGGCGGGTATCGTCCGATAGAATACCGGGATATCGTCATATTGCTGCGCAGTATGAAAGGATGGACGGAAGAATTTCAAGAGACGTTGGCGGATATGGGTATTCCGGCGATGGCACCCAAAAAGACCGGATATTTTGCAACATTGGAAGTGCAGACAATGCTAAATTTGCTGCGGGTTATTGACAATCCGAGACAAGATATTCCGTTTGTGGCGGTGCTGCGATCACCGATCTATGGGCTGCAGGATGAGGAACTTGCCAAGATAGCAGCGGAGCGAAGTGGCTTGCAATACTTGGATAATATATGGGCGTATTGTGACCGACATGAGGACGTATTGTCAGAAAAACTGTCCGATTTGTTGGACACATTGCAGGAGTATCGGCGTAAAGCGGAAACAGTTTCTGTGTATGAACTGCTTCGTGAAATTTATGAAGAGACAGGGTATTACGCTTTGATGTCGGCAATGCCGGGGGGCGAGCAAAGAAGTGCAAATCTCGATATTTTGCTGCAGCAGGCAATTGAATTTGCTGAAAATGGACATCGTGGAATATTTGGATTTTGCCGGTACATTGAAATGCTCAAAAAATCAGATATTGATTTTGGCGAAGCAACCGTCGGAACGGCGGCGAATGCAGTCCAGTTAGTTAGTATTCATAAGAGCAAGGGGCTTGAGTTTCCGGTAGTGTTTGTTGCCGGTATGGGCAAACAATTTAATAAGCAGGATATGCGCAAGAAATTATTGCTGGACGTTGATTACGGAGTGGGTGCTAATTACGTGGATCTGGAGGAACGTCTGTACAAGCCTACAGTTATGAAACGTTTTATTGCAAGACAAATGTTAGAAAATTCTTTGAGTGAGGAAGTGCGCATTTTGTATGTTGCGCTGACAAGAGCCAAAGAGAAATTGATCCTTACAGGTACCGTGAAGGGGATTGAAAATAAATTGCAGAGCTGGGATCTTACGGGGGCATCGCTGCAGCATTCCGCATTGTTAGGTGCCGCGACGTATTTAGACTGGATCATGCCGGCACTGGCAGATAGACCGATCTTCGGACAGTGCATAAGTCAGGTGTCAGATGGGAAAGGACAGGATCCATCGGATTTGCAGGAGAATGAAATGGCGCAGGAAACGGAAGATCCGTCGGTGAAGGACCGCGTTTTATATGACAGCACAGATCAGGATCCGTTATTTCGACTGGAAGTGATCTGCGCAGGTGCGCAGATTGCCGGAGAGATGGAACAGTTAGAGCATATATTACTGCGTAGAGAAGCGTTGAAACATCAGGATATCACGAAAGAGTATGATGCAGAGCTTGCGGAACAGTTGCGCTGTCAGAGAGAATATCAATATCCATATGCAAATGAGCAGAAATTACCGGTTAAAATTTCTGTGACCGAGTTAAAACGAAGAGCGATGGAGCAGCAGAAAATGGTGGTGCGTGCGGAAGTGCCAGAGGATGAGGTTACAGAAACGGTGCCAGGCACTGCGGATCGGCACGATATTCCACAGCCAAAATTCCGACAAACGGAAGAATCTATCGGCGCTGCTGAGCGGGGTACATTATATCATTTCGTGATGGAACATTTGCCGTATGAACAAATGGGAGATCACTTTACGGCAGAGATGATGCTTGCGCAGATGCAAAAAGCAGGTTTGCTGAGGGAGGAAGAAAGAAACTGTTTAAAACCGCAAAAGTTTGATCGTTTCATGCAGTCGGTACTTGGAAAACGAATGCAGCAGGCGGCAAAACGAGGGGCATTACGCCGTGAACAGCAGTTTATGTTAGAAATACCGGTTATGGAATTGTACCCGGAGTTGGAAAGTGAAGAGACCGTTCTCGTTCAGGGAATCATTGATGCTTGTTTTGAAGAAGATGGCGAATGGGTGTTGGTGGATTATAAGACGGATTATGTCCGCTATGGTATGGAACAAACATTGGTGGACAGATACCGGGTTCAGTTAGAACAATACGCACGTGCCTTGGAGCAGCTCACAGGAATGAAAGTACGGGAACAGATCATTTATTCGTTTGCACTCGATAAACATATTCCTGTCCCTGTTTGCGGACAAAAGAAATAGCGCCGACATGACGAAGTACATTTACGGCAGTGCGTGCATAACGTATCGCTAAATGGGATTCTTTGGCATAATCTTTTGCAGTAAATTCTGTCGGAAGCGTGTCTGGGATCATGCATTGGTAATCGCCGGTACTGCCGATATAAATTTCATCGACAAGTGCTGTAGGAATACGGTCGTAGCGAGTCGATCCACGTTTGCGGTCCGTACTCCACCCGTTTAACAGTCGATACTCTTCGGCATCGATCAGGGGCAGACACAGGTGTAAATTAGGATGATTTAGAAACATTTTAATTTTGTATAATTCATAAAAAGCGTCGTAACGGCTTCCGGTCTTGGGAGACTTGCGGCGCTTTGTCACTTCACCGGTTTGTTCATCGATCCAGCAGATCCATTTGGTATGTATAATAGGATGAACGATCGTGACCGGATAATGGGACAGGAAACAGTTTAGTTTACGACGCATAGCATTTAAGCTGCGCGTTTGTATTTCAATAATTTCGTTGTCGCGCAAAATATCGGCAACATAATTTTCTATCGGAATTTCCTGATGAGAAGGATCCGGTTCATAGAAATTTTTTAATACAGCATGCACGGTCTTTTCGGATAAGGTACCGATGCCCTTTTGCAGGCATTGCTGCCGCATTACTTTCTCGCAGGCAGCGTGAAATAATTGTTTGTCACAATCTGCTACACTCATTATAAATGCTCCCATTCTGTTCATAAATTCTGTAATCAGTATAAAGACTGTGCGGAAAAATGTCCAGCCGCGCCCAATAAAAAACCATACCAAGTATTGATTCCAAATATCGCTTTGCATAGAAGAAAGAAAATGGTAAATACTAACTTGACATAGAAAAGATGATAGCGATGAATGATCAATATGGAGGATAGCGATGCAGGGAAAGATCTTTGAAGGGGATTACAAGACGCGGTGCAAAAATATAGATTCGCTGCTGTGCGTTGGCGATACGTTTGATATGTTAAAAAGAGAGATCCGGTTAGGGGATCGCCATGCGGTATTTTACATGATCGATGGATTTTTGAAGGGGGAAGTGCTGGAAAAGATCATGGAATTTTTTTTGTCACTTGCACCGGAAGATGTTCCGGAAACCTATGAAGATTTTTTGAAAAAATGTACACCGTATGGAGATATTGTGACGGTGACAACAGAACAGGATTTTTTGCATTATGTGCTGTCGGGTCTGACAGGCTTTGTCGTAGAGGGGTATGATGAAATACTGGTGATCGACCTAAGGGACTATCCGAGCCGAAGTGTGGAAGAGCCGGATAAGGATAAGGTGCTGCGAGGATCCAGAGATGGCTTTGTGGAGGCAATCATGCCAAATATTGCACTGATCCGGCGCCGTATTCGTGATGTGGATCTTAAGTTTGAAATTTACAGTATAGGAAGCAGTTCACGCACAGATATTTCCGTAGTATATATGAAAGACCGTGTGAATCAGAAAGCGTTATCTATTATACAAAAGCGGTTAAAAAAGATTTCTGTGGATTCCTTAACGATGAATCAGGAAAGTTTGGCAGAAGTGCTTATGCCACGCAATTGGTGGAATCCATACCCGAAGTTCAAATATACAGAGCGGCCGGATACGGCAGCAGCGTGCATATTGGAAGGAAGTATTACGGTTCTGGTAGATAACTCGCCTTCTGCCATGATCATACCGACTTCTCTATTCGATATAATAGAAGATCCAAATGATTACTATTTCCCGCCGGTCACAGGAACGTATTTGCGAATGACACGTATACTGACAAGTATAATGGCATTATTTGTCACTCCTGTGTATCTGCTATTGCTTCGCTATCCGGATTATGTCCCGGACTGGCTCGGGTTTGTTATGATCCAAGATAAAATGAACGTCCCGCCGCTATTGCAATTACTATTGTTAGAGCTGGCAATTGACGGACTAAGAATGGCAGCCGTCAACACGCCGAGTATGCTGACAACACCGCTCAGTGTTGTGGCAGGTATTGTGTTTGGAGATTATACCGTAAATTCGGGATGGTTTAACAGTGAGATCATGTTATATATGGCGTTTGTGGCAGTTGCCAATTATACGCAAAATAATATGGAATTGGGATATGCGATAAAGTTTCAGCGTATCATACTGTTGGTGTTGACCGGCGTGTTTGGAATATGGGGGTTTATTACGGGAATATTGTTAATGATCGTCGCTTTTTTTACCAATCGCACGATGGCGGGAAGAGGCTATTTGTATCCGCTGATCCCATGGGATGGACATCAGTTATTTAAGCGGTTTTTTCGTGTTAGTCTGACACGCAATGAAAAGGTTTCCGCACAGGGACGCAATCGTTAATAAACATGCAGTGCGTCAGCTCATTTAATAATAATGTTTTCTGTATTTTGCTTGATTTTTTGGTGGATTGGATATACAATAGTTACGCCTAAAAGAGAGAGAGTAGGCCGTCAATAAAACAAAGGAGGCGTAATACAATGAAAAAGTTGCAAAGGGCGTTGTCGGTGTTTGCAATGATGCTAACAGCGTGTTTAACACTGCCGTCCATGGCACAAGCAGCAGAAACGACAAAAAGTATAGGGGATAATTTATCGCTATTGTATTGCATTCCGTTTGCCGGAATCTTATTATGTATCGCGATCTGTCCACTTGTAGCTGGAGAATGGTGGGAAAAAAGAAAACCGATCGTTGTGGCTTTTTGGTCACTTGCATTCCTTATTCCATTTGCGATCGCGGTAGGTATGGGAACTGCTTGGGAAGAGCTTTTGGAAGCCATTATTGGTGACTATTTGACGTTTATTGTCCTATTATTTGGACTGTTCTGCGTGGCAGGAAATATATCGTTAGAGGGTGATCTGGTTGGCAAGCCGAAGTTAAATGTTTTGCTTTTGATGATCAGTACATTATTGTCAAGCTGGATCGGTACGACCGGAGCAAGTATGTTGATGATCCGTCCGATGATCCGTGCGAACAAATGGCGTAGACGTAAAGTACAGGTTATGGTATTTTTCATTTTCTTAGTATCTAATATCGGAGGATGTTTGACACCGGTTGGCGATCCACCACTTCTGATGGGATTTATGAATGGTGTGGATTTCTTCTGGAGCTTGAATTTGCTGCCGGTAATGATCCTGAATGTAGTTTTGCTGCTTGCATTGTTTTATGTGATTGACAGCAGAGCATATAAGAAAGATCTTGCAGAAGGTGCAAAACAGCCGGAAGTTAGTGGTGAGCACAAGAAACTCCGCTTAAACGGTGCACATAATATTATCTTTTTGGTAATGATCATCGTGGCAGTTATATTAAGTGGTGTTCTTCCTAAGACGGTGCCATTCTTTAAGGGATCGATTCATTTTTATGGAGAAGTAGAATTAGGATTTGCATCGATCTTGGAGATGGTTATGATCTTGGTAGCAGCGTTTTTGTCATACAAGACTACGAAAAAAGAAGTGCGCGAGGCAAATCATTTTACATGGGATGCGATCCAAGAGGTTGCAACTTTGTTTATCGGAATATTTGTAACAATGATTCCGGCATTGCTTATTTTGAAAGCGAGAGGTGCTTCGCTGGGTGTAAATGAGCCATGGCAGTACTTCTGGATGACCGGACTTTTATCCAGCTTTTTGGACAACACGCCAACCTATTTGGTGTTCTTTACAACGGCAGCGTCGTCGGGACTTGCCGGAGCAAGCATGATCTCAACGGCAATCGGACAGATACCGAAGATATTCCTGATGGCGATTTCCTGTGGTGCAGTATTCATGGGCGCCAATACGTATATTGGTAATGCGCCAAACTTTATGGTGCGCTCGATTGCTGAGGAAAATGATATTAAAATGCCTTCTTTCTTTGGATATATGGGATGGTCGATCAGTTGTCTGATCCCGGTATTTATTATCGATATGCTTGTTTTCTTTATCTTTTAATTGTAGAGTATTTGAGCAAAAAGGCCGGCACACTACTTTTTCAGTGTGCCGGCTTCTCTTTTGCGATATTGATTTGGGGTACACCCATATTTTCTAAGAAAGCTTTTCGAAAAATAACTTAAATGATTAAATCCGCATGCAAGAGCAATCTCAGTAATGCTATAGGAAGTATTGCTGAGCAGATTACAGCTAATCTCCATACGGTAATCGTTGAGAAAAGAGACCGGTGATTGCTGCAAGTATGCCTGAAATATTTTACAGCATTTGCTTCGGCTGATATTGCCGGCGCTTGCAATATCATCTAATCCGATATCCTCTGCATAGTGCTCGTGAATATAAGTTACCATTTGCTTTTGCAGGGCTATATCAGGATTTTTTTGCAAACCGGCCGTCTGCAGTTCTTGCGTGCTATGCTGGTAAATACAGTGCCACAGACAGTGAAAAAGTCCATTTAACAGGCAGAGAACGCTATCTTCATGCTGCATGCGGGCAGCAAAAATCTGATCCACCAATGAAACAATCTGTTGATAATCCGCATCGCTCCAATGAAACAACCAGTATGAGATATTGGAGGAATGAACGATGGGGTAAACGCTTTCCTGGTAAATGTGCAGATTCGATTTGAAAATATTGGGATGTAACAATTCTACGCAAAATTTACAGTCTTCTTCTCCGTTAGCGTAGCCGTAATGCAGCTGACCGGAGTTGACAATAATGATGTCGCCGGCACGAAGCAATATCTGCTCGCCGTTTATTTCATAGTTCATAGATCCCTCGTATATACGGATACATTCAATGTCGGGATGCCAGTGACAAAGAGCTTTATGACCTGTAAATTGGGACAAAAGCCGTTCCTGTATGGCATAAGGAAGCTTATTGGAGTCATAGTGAATGATCTCAGAAGCGTCCTGCATAATTTCTATATCTATCATAAGTATCTCCTTGCCTATTAATTATCGCATGTTTTCTGCGTTTGTTAAGGGTTATTATAGCAAACAAACACGATAATTACAACTTTTGTTATTTTTGTGTCAAAAAAACGGCAGAAAAATACAAAAGTTATAAAAAATCAGCTGAAAATGCTAGAGACAAAAAGAAATATATACTATAATTATCATACAAACTATTTATAAGGAGGAGGAATTGTATCATGAAAAAGAGAGTAATGCGTTCTGTGTGTGCATTTACACTTCTTTTCGCACTGCTTATGACATCGAATGGGGTTTCGAATGTTGCATCTGCAGCGGCTAAGAAGAAAGTAAAGGCACCAAAGCTTTCCGTTAAGACAGTGAAATTAACTGCAGGAAAGAAGAAGACTGTGAAACTGAAAAATAAACCGAAGAAGGCAAAGGTGAAGTGGAGCAGCAAAAACAAAAAAATTGCAACCGTTAGTAAGAAAGGTAAGATTACAGCTAAGAAGGCAGGCAAAACAAAGGTGATCTGCAAAGTTACCTACAAAAAAGGTAAGAAGAAAGTTACAAAGAAACTTTCTGTTACGGTAAAGGTTACAGCGAAGAAGAAAACTACGAAAAAACCAACCGTAACGGTTACGGCAAAACCAACAGCAACTCCTTACAATAAGGAAGCTGATATGAAGAAGAGCAATGTTACGACCGAACATAAGTCCAAAAATGGTATCGATTCTACCGATAATGGATTAATGCGTAAGAACATTTCCAACTTGGATCTGATGAAACTTATGGGATATGGCTGGAACTTAGGAAATCAGATGGAGCAGTCCAATTTCTCAGGCAAGATGACAACAATCGAGCAGTGTGAGACAAGTGCCGGTAATCCGGAAGCAACACAGAAGACATTTGATGGTTTGAAGAGCTATGGTGTAAATACTGTTCGTATTCCGGTTGCTTGGTCGAATTTTATTTCTACGGATGGCAAGTATACGATCAATAAAGAATTGTTTGATCGTGTTGAGACAATCGTAAATTATGCATTGAACGATGAAATGTATGTTATCATCAACATCCATTGGGATGGTGGATGGTGGGGAATGTTTGGCGCAGAGGAGTATGATGCCAAAGAAACACCAATTCGTGACGAGGCTTGGAAAAAATATATTTCTATTTGGACACAGATTTCTGAACGGTTCAAAGAGTACTCTGATCATTTGATTTTTGAGGGTGCTAATGAAGAAATCAGTGGTCGTTTGAATGATAACTACAAAGATCCGAATACAGCACAGCAGAATCAAACCGGTAAGCTTGGTAAGAAAGACCCTGAGACTGGAAAGATCGATGCTACAGAAATTTATGAGATGGCAAATGCCATTAATCAGAAGTTCGTTGATATTGTGCGCGCTTCCGGTGGCAATAACGCTTATAGACATTTGCTCATTCCTGGAACCGGTAACGAGTCATGTGTTATCGAGGGAAATGAGAGTGAGACTTACGTTCAGAACGGAACCATTGATGATCGTTGGAAACTTCCAAATGACCCTGCTGAGAAAGAAACGGGTGTAAAGAAGATGAGTGTATCTGTTCATTATTATGATCCGGTTGATTATGGTTTGTCTGCAACATCGACGGTTTCTTATGGATATCGTGATAAGTGGGGCGTTGACTACACAGATGCAAACGGCAAGACATATAAAGGTCAGGACGATTATGACTTTATGGATAACATGCTTGGTAAGTTGAAGAAATTCACAGACCAGGGTTACGGTATTATTTTAGGAGAGTGTGGCGTTGTTAAGGGATATAAAGATAATATTCCTGACTTCATGACCTATCTCTTTACGCAGTCTAAGAAATTAGGCATGACACCGGTATGGTGGGATGAGGGACACTATTATAATCGTGGTGATGGATATTTTGCTTATGACGATGTAGGACAGGTATATGCAAAACTGACAGGTTCTAAACCAAATATACCTGCGAGTGCTGAGCTTGTTTATACCGGTATTAAGACAGTGCCTGCAGAAAAGAACGAGAATCCGAAAGTTGTTGCTACATGGAATGGTGAATTCCTTCGTCATACGAACGGTGACACCGCTGAAATTTTGAAAAAGGAAAGACCGGACATCTTCGATGCCAGCAACAATGGTATTGGTGTTACTAAGTCTTTGATTGATGGATCCGGTAATGTAACGGATGGAGATGTTGCCAAGTCTAACTATGACAAAATATTTGGAAAATGGTGGGAGAAAACGGAATTCTGGACGCCAGATACACACTATGGCTGGACGAATAGTACGATCGGTGTTAATGGAGAAGCACCTGATAATCTGATTGCTGAAATCGACAGAGAGTACTGGAATGTTCATCTTAATTATGACTGGTCGAAACTGGAAAAACCTTGTATTCGCGTGACAGCTGCGGACGATCCGATAAGTCAGAGCCTTGATCTTCAGATTGGTTATCTTCCTAGCTGGACAGAGGATGATCTGAATGAAGAGGTTCAGGGAAAATTGAAACTGGAGGAGTATATTGAGAAACAGACTTCCAAAGATCCGAACTTCACGATGACAGAGCAGGAGAAGCAGGATAAGATTGCAACAGAAGGTGCAAAACAGGTTAAGAAGAACAAGAAGAAGGGTGCAGTTGTTGGTAAGACAACAGGTGAGATCCGTTTCGATGTTGACTACGATCAGGGTGTTGGTTTGTTCTGGAAAGACAAATCCATCACAATTGATAAGTCCAAATTGACCGGTGGTTATCCATGGCTCTGGGTTACTACAAATACGTATACCGGCGCATCTATCGTTAAGATTGAGATTTGCGATGCAGCATACAATGCTGACGGAACCAAATTTGTAGAATCCGATAATCAGTAAGCAACGAATCCGCATATTCGTTCCTTATAAATAAAAGATAAAAGAGAATGACTCGGCATTGCCTTCGCCGGGTCATTTTCTTTTTGTTTAATTCAAACTTCGCACATCAAAAATTGTCATGCTGTCACGTATTGCTTATTATGTCAGAATACTAAGTGTTTTGCAGCCACAACAT